>Ga0208768_1000485_pt1 | contig 26274 bp, 24 predicted proteins | sample AntAceMetag02UK1_FD_184760 | JGI IMG/M metagenome (GOLD analysis project Ga0208768, IMG submission 184760) | Saline lake microbial communities from Ace Lake, Antarctica - Antarctic Ace Lake Metagenome 02UK1 (SPAdes) (version 2) | ecosystem: Environmental > Aquatic > Non-marine Saline and...
CGTGGGTCAGTCATGCGGTAGAAAACGTGTCGGACTGATTGCGGATGATCCTCCAATAGCACGTTATAAATTTGCGCTTCGAGCTGGTAGACTTCGGCCTGTGTCATGCGTTGTCGTTTCATGGTGTTGCCTCCGCTTGGTAGATAGGCGCGAATCTAGCTTGCTCGCGTTGTCGGTGCTGGCGGTCCAGAAGCACTTTAATGTGCCGCCGGTCCGTCTCGGTCAGTTGGGGATATGTCACCGTCCTGATTAGCCGGGCCATCACGTCCATGTCGGACAGCGGGCGGTCCGTCCTCGTCCCGCAATAAGTGATCAGTTGCAGTTTCATACCCGCCCCCCAAAACATGTAACTACCGATACTACCGATAATACCGAACCTACCGATACAACCCAGTAACTACGCGGGTTTTGGGCACCGGCAAGGCGGCATAACCTGCGAATTTGCAGAATTGTTGATCCGGTAGGTTCGGTAGGTTCGGTAGGTTCGGTAGGTTCGGTCGTCCCGTCGTATCGTAGGTTCAGAGGGCGGGTCATGCGTCTGTTTCAACCAGGCTGTAGTAGCTAGCGTTGTCTTTAAATTGCTTGGCGCTACTCCACAGCGGCGTTGTTTTGCCGTCCGTTTGGCCTCTGCAGTACCTCTTGATAACGCTGTCAAAGTCTCGCTTGCTGATGGCGTGCTTCTTCGTTACGTAATCGAAAAGCTCGATGCGCTTATGGTGGTCGTCCAGGATACCGGCTTGAATAGCCGCTATGGTGGTTTCGTCCTTCTCGTGCTGGCGTGATGCCTCTGCGGTAGCCTTGACGTCGACGTATCGCTCAACAGCCTCCACGGTCCTGTCTGGATGTATCAGCCAGCTACGGGGCGCGAATACGCCACGCACTTTGTCGCTAGGTTCAGTAGAGACGGTTCTAACGCCGTGCGCGTCCTTTGCACTCTCCATGTAGATCAAGTTGTCGCAGTCGGCTTCCACGTCGCCGACGCCTTCAAATATCAACTTGCCTGCAGCGTCACGGTGCTTGTTACAATGCGCTGCACAGACGACGGTTGCGCCTTTTGCCGTGAGTGCGCGTAACAGGTTCATGGTTTGCTTCATGCGGGTTTTGTTCATCATGTCAGCTATTTTTTTGATAGTGTCGATGATAATCACCACGGCAGAAAGGTCGGCATCCTCGCCTGCCATTCGTGCCAGTCCCGACAACCACGCGTCGACGCCATCCGCGCCAGAAAAATGCGGTGTAATCATCCGAAACCCGCCAGCCTTTGCCAGCCGGTGCCAGTACTTCAGGTCGGCCGCACCACAGTCGAAATTGACGTACGCAACCCGATATCCTGCCTTCACCATGCTGCCCGCTTCATGTATCAGCACAGACGTTTTGCCGCTTCCAGGCTTGGCGGCGATGATGGTGATTTGCCCGGAGATGATTAATCCAAAAAGCGCCGCCTCAAGTTCGCGGATGAATTGATGAAAGAAAATGAAGACCTTGCTGAAGCTGATCCGGCCGCCCGACTGGATGCAGATTTTGCCCTGATGACAGATGCCATCACGGTATTGCAGGAGCGCGTTATGGCCCTGTTTGGCGGAGAGGTGCAATAGCCGCCGTCTATGCCCACCCGCCCCGGTATCCATGCGGGGGGATTTACTCGAGGTACTGCCTTCCAATCCTGCGCTCAAAGGTGTCGACTCAGATCTCAAACACCTGTTTGTATCGTGGTTTAACAAAGGCTTTCTCGAGTTACGCCGCATCGACTGGTCGTCTCCGGCCTTGGTACTGGACAAAATTATTGCCTATGAAGCCGTGCACGAAATCAATGGTTGGGATGATTTGCGCAGCCGTCTGCGCGAAGATCGTCGCTGCTTCGCCTTTTTCCATCCGGCGCTTGAAAATGATCCGCTGGTGTTTGTCGAGATCGCCCTGACCGACGATACACCCGGCGCCATAGCCCCACTGTTGCAACAGGATCGCGAATTACCAAATTTGGAAAAGGTTAACACGGTGGTCTTCTACTCCATCAGTAATTGCCATCCGGGCCTTGCGGGTGTGTCCTTCGGCAATTTCTTGATCAAGAATGTGGTCGAGGAGTTGAAAAAAGAACTGCCGACCCTGAAGACCTTTGTCACGCTGTCGCCGATACCGGGCTTTCGCAAATGGTTGCTGCATGCAGACCTCAGCGGACTGGTGGGTGAAAAACTAGCAGCGAAGGTCTTAGAGTCGCTTGGGCGCGTGGTCGATAGCGGCGTTTACGATGCCTTGGTAAAATTGTGCGCGCACTATCTGCTGCGGGAAAAGTTCCGCGACCTCGCCAAAGACCCGGTGGCGCGCTTCCATCTTGGCAACGGCGCACGTCTGCATGGCCTGCACCGGGCAGCGGATCTTTCGGCCAAGGGGCGTGAGCAATCGGCTGGGATTATGGTAAATTATCTGTATGACCTGTCGAAAATAGAAATCAATCACGAGGCCTACTTCGAACGGGGAAAAATTTCTGTCTCCCCTGCGGTTAGTCGTTTGCTGCAATAAATGAATGACTGACCGGAGGCTGTTGGTTTTCGTTATCATGTGACAACTTGCCGCCGTAATTTATAAATAATGGTTTGCATATAAGACCCACTGTGCAACCTATTCACGACACGATATATACACAATACGTTGGTTGCATACTCAACAGATCTGACTCTGAAACTAAGCCCACTTCAGGCAAGGCACCTATCGCCGGCGCAAGCCGCTTTATAGGCCAGGTAATGGTGATGCGCCTTCGCGTCGAGGAAACGATTGGTCCGAACCGGATTTTTAAGCGGCACCCAATTGATGAATGGTCGGCGCTTATCTGGTGTCGCGATTCAAAGCTGCCGATGGCTGTAAGTGCCTCGCATACTGCCAAGGAACCTACTTCGCAGAAAAGAAGCGATCAAAAATCTTGATACCGAAGCAGGACTCCCTCCTCAGGCTCAAGCCCAAACGCTCGTTACATGCATTTCGGTGGCGGGGTGGATTTCTCGTCGCGGGAGTTTGCCTAGCTCTTTTGTCGCGTGTTGTTGCAGTGAGCAGCCCCCCTGATCTGCGGTTTTGGGTCAGGACGCGACGCAAATGAGTGAGGCTTGGCCTAGCCTAAGTCATTCATCTTTTAATAGTAGTCGGGTGATATGTTTTCCGTCACCATTTTTGACATCGATGCTGTCGCACATATTACGAATGATCATCAGCTCGAAATTGTCCTTTTGGCCGTTTTCCGTTAGCGGGCTTGTCAACTGCTCGGCAGTGGTCATGATAATGCTGACACGGCCTGTTTTTTCTCCGAACTCAACGCTCAAATCTACTGTGGCCTGCTCGAGCGCTGACAGGTGGAGTTGTAAAAGTTCTTCAACCACAAGGATGATTTTGTGACGCATTTCTCGCGTCAGAAAATGTTTGTCGCAGAAGGTTTCGATTTCTCCGGTGATACTATAAAGATCGAAGTAGGGTGTAGCAATGTGCACTTCGTAGCTACGCACACGATGAATAAATGCTCGAGTCTTTTCTTTTTGGGGGGTATCAAAGATTTGGCTGGGCGGACCCGACTCGTAGATAGTGCCCTCGTCCATATAAAACACGCGGTTTGATACGTCGCGTGCGAAATCCATTTCATGGGTGACAATCAGCATGGTGATGCCCTGTTGGGCTAGTTTACGGATGACGGAAAGAACCTCACTGACCATGGTTGGGTCGAGGGCAGAAGTGGGCTCATCGAACAGAATCACTTCAGGTTCCATTGCCAGGCATCTGGCTATCGCGACACGCTGCTTCTGGCCGCCGGAAAGCTCGTCAGGGAAGGCATCTGACTTCTCCCCAAGACCGACCAGACGCAGCAGCTGCATGGATTTTATTTTGGCATCAGCAAGCGGCATACCCTTTAGTTTAACCGGGCCCAACGTGAGATTTCCCAGCACCGTGAGATGCGGGAAGAGGTTGAATTCCTGGAACACCATATTCATATTCTGACGAATCTTCGCGATGTTCGTCCTTGGATCCCGTGTATCTTGGTTGTCGATCAAAATAGAGCCGCCTGTGGGTTGCTCCAGTAAATTCAAGCAGCGCAGGAATGTGCTCTTACCCGCCCCAGAAGGGCCAATGATCGAGATCACCTCTCCTCTTTGAATGTCGGCGTTAACGTCATTCAACACGACGACATCCCCGTACGTTTTGTTTAAATTCTTCACACGGATCATGACTTAGCTCCTTTGCGTCTTCGCCGCTTGGGGTCTGTCGACCTCTCTAAGTAATCGAGGAGTTGGATCAGCAGCCACGACACAATGAAATAAAGGATCGCAATCATGATGAGGGGGAAAAATGCATCATAGGTGCGGCTACGAATCAGATCACCCGCTTTGGTTAAATCTTGAACGGCTATGTAGCCGACGATAGATGTCATTTTCACCATCGACAGAAACTCACCTTTGTAGACCGGCAAGACGCGTTGTAACGCTTGCGGCAGTACCACCGACACGAACGCTCTCACTTTGGTAAAGCCGAGCGAAATCCCCGCTTCTTGCTGGCCAGGATGGACACTTTCAATGCTGCTTCGGAACATTTCCGAGACATAGGCAGCGAATTGCATGGCGAAGGCCAGCACTGCCACGGTAACCGGGCTGATCGACGAAGAGGAGAATACGACGTAAAACAGTATCATCAGGAATACCAGAACCGGTGTGCCGCGCATGATCGCGATAAATAGTTTTGCGAGCACCTGCAGCGTCATCTGATGTGACATCCTCATAGCGCAAATAACGCCGCCAAGCAGAGTCCCTAGCAGGGTTGACCAGAGAGAAATGATGACCGTTGTCCAAAGTCCGGATGCGAGAAGCAGGTATCGTTTCTCGGCCAAGATATTTATTTGGAAACTGTCTTCAAGCTGATTGTATAAAGATACAGTTTCAGTTTCAGTTTCCTCTGGCTGAGCCAGCCGTTTTATATTTTTTTTCAATGCAAAAATGGTGCTAGTGCTTTGGTAATAGGAGTCAGAAAATGCGACGCTCTTTTTTCGCTCTTCGGTCACAAACAGAGAGCCGGCAATCATATCTGATTTTCCGCTCACGACTGAGGCAGTCAGGCCGCTAACATCGATATTGTCGAGTTGAATGTCCTGATTGAGGTAAAGCGCAAAGCGCTCAGAAAGCTCGACTTCAAAGCCTGCAAATTCGCCGTCGCGTAGAGCAATAAAGGGCAAGCCGAAGGCGTAGATGCCAACCGCTAAGGTACCGTTGGCAGGGTCTCCTCGCCGAATATCAGGCATCTCGGTTTCAGCCCCGCTCAGCCAGCGCTGCTTCATATCAGCCAATGTGCCATCTGCCGTTATGTCGGCAAGAAACGCGTTAAATTGTTTGCGCAGCGCATCGCTACTCTGGCTGAAAGCGGTCGCGACAGGGAGGGGCAGTATCGGCTGGCCTACCTTGCCAATACTCGTCTGCGCTGCCATGACTCCCTGGTGCTGATCCAAGACACCAACGTCGGCTCGATCAGCAAGCAGTGCCTGCGCGACATCAACAGAGCTATTGAGGCGCAGGATCGTCGAGTCAGGGTAATTGGCGGTGAAGTAGAAATCTTGAGAGCTTCCGTAAAGTAAGGCGATTCGACGGCCTTCGAGGTCTTGTTCGCTGGCGAGTCCAAGTCCGGTCTCTTCTGTCGTTGGTTTTCGGGCCAGCACAACATACCGATTGGTCCAGTAGGGGTCTGAGAAACCGACGAATAGCTTGCGTTCCTCAGTCGCTGACATGCCGGTAATGATGGCATTAATCCGACCGCCCTTGAGTGCCGGAAGCAAGCTCGACCAAATGCTATCAAAAAACACTAATGGTCGACCCAGTCCGGCAGCAACTCGCCGAGCCAGCTCTCCGTCGTGCCCGCTGATTCGGCCTTCCGAATCGACGAAGCTCATGGGTTCGCGTGTGGCTGCGACACCGACGATAAAGGGTTCCCCTTCGGTCGGCAGTTCAATGTGAGGCTGTTGGTAAGGACCTTGATCTTCTTTGAACCACCGATTCTTCATGTCTTGAAGTGTGCCATCTTCGCGCAACTGCGCAAGGATGTGGTTGATTTTTGCGCGCAATTCGGTGTCCTCGAGCCGCAGTCCTATTGCCGTCGGTTCTTCAGCCACGTAGCCGTCGAGTGCAATCAGGGTCTTGTTGCGCTTAAGAAGATGGATAACGGTGGTTTCGCTTGTCGTAACGGTGTCGACTTGCCCAGAATCTAGCGCACCAATCGCGTCCATAATATCATCGAAAACCAAGAAGTTAGCCTCTGGAAAAACCAGTCTTGCGGCGGCTTCCGTGGCCGAGCCCGTCATAACTCCCATACGGGTATGTGTGAGATCATCAAAAGAGCGCACTTCAGGGGGTGCCTCGCTGCAGCTTGCTAGCAACCCTGCGCTGAAGATGACGATTAACCGGGTAATCTGACGGGCGAAATTAAAGTGCGGCATGCAACATTTACTCGTGATTATCTCGCGTGTTGTCCAAACGGCTTAGTTAAGCCAATTCTGGTTAGTCTTGCGCTTAAGGTTCAGCGCAGGAGGGACGGCGCGCGAGTATAGCTTGACGGTTCAAAGAAACCCAGAGTACGGGATGTCCGTGATCAAGCCTTGGAGGAATCTATTTAACGCCAAACGTCTTTTTTTAAGAACACCAATATGTAACAATCTCGCCGCAAGGATATCCCTCTTTTATCGGCTTGGTGCAGCATGAGTAAAATTCCGTCTCGAGAAAGTAATCTGCTGTACGCCGTAGACGAACAGCCACCCCATTTGCTGTCGGCCCTGCTCGGCTTTCAAGTCGTTGCACTCATATTGTCGGGGATCGTGTTGGTGCCACTGATCGCATTGGACGCGGCGGGTATGAGCGAGGATTCAAAAACATGGGCGGTATTTGGTGCACTTCTTGTTAGCGGAGCAGTCACCATCTTGCAGGCTAGGCCCATTGGGCCTGTTGGCGCGGGCTATGTGCTGTTCATGGGCACATCGGGCGCTTTTATCGCCGTCTCTATCGCAGCACTTAAAGAGGGTGGTCTGCCACTGTTAGGCAGCTTGATTGTGGCGTCTTCCTTGATACAGTTTCTCTTCGCTCGACGTTTGGGAATGTTGAGAAAAATTGTCACACCGACAGTGGGCGGCACTGTCGTTACTCTTATCGCTGTGACCGTGATGCCGATTGGTTTTAAAATGTTGACAGCGCTTCCCGAAGGCTATGCCGGGTCAGTGAGTGCGCCAGCTTGGACGGCAGCGGTAACCCTTTTGACCATCCTCGGATTGTCGTTTTTTGGCAACAGCAAGCTGCGGTTATGGGGTCCCGTAGTCGGTATAATAGCAGGCTCTGTTGTCGCCTATTTTATGGGATTGACGGATTTAAAGGCGGTAGCAGATGCGGACCTTATAGGCTTCCCCAGCGCTAGCTGGCCCGGGCTAGATCTCACCTTCAAGGCTGCTTTTTGGACTATGCTACCGGGCTTCCTGATCGTAACGATCATCGGGGCTTTGGAAACTTACGGAGACGGCATAGCGATACAGGAAGTGTCCAGACGCGGAAAACATCCGACTGACTATAAAGTTGTTCAGGGTGCTGTTTACGCCGATGGCCTCGGTAACCTGCTATCAGGGTTGGTTGGCACACTGCCGAACACGACGTATTCCACCAGCGTGTCGGTGGCGGATTTAACAGGTGTTGCTGCTAGGCGCGTCGGTGTCTATGGCGGGTTGTTTTTGATGATACTCGCTTTTTCACCTAAGGTGTCGGCCTTATTGCAGGCTATACCTGGACCGGTCGCTGGGATATTTGTGTTCTTTTTAATCGTGCTCCTGTTTGCACACGGCATTAAGCTAATTGTGAGCGATGGCTTCTCTTTCGATAGCAGTATCGTGTTTGGTGTGTCTTTTTGGATGGGCCATGGCTTTCAAGCACAAGTAGTGTTTCGTGATCTGATGCCCCCAGTGGTCAGTCAGTTGTTGGATAACGGCATGACAACTGGTGGGATTACCGCCATCGTGTTATCTTTCCTTCTGACACTGAAGAAATCGAAAGCGCATCGGATCACGGTGTCGGCAAAAGCGGATTCACTGACCGAAATCATGGCGTTTGCTCGTAGCCAAGAGGCCCTAGCCGACTGGCGAGGCGCTGACTTGTCTCGGTTGGAATTGGCACTTGAGGAGGCCTTTCTGTACCAGGTTGAAAAGGTAGGCGAGGAAGACTCGTTTAAGGTTCGACTGTCACTGCGTGCCCTCGGCGATAGACTTGAGATTGAGTTTTTGAGTGCCCCAAGTGACGGAAACTTGCAAGAGTCGATCCAGTTAATGGAACCCGACACCGACTTTTCTGATGCCGACCTGCGTCTCAGAATTTTGGTTAGCGTTGTGGACGAGTTGTCACATGAGCAGTTTAATCAGCAAGACTTCTTATCGCTAATTATTGGGCAAAAGAGGTCATTAGAGCGTTTGTAATGACGCTACGGCAGCATTGTGGCGTGAGTCCCTGGAGGTTTTAGCGTCATTCTGGCAAGGGCTGTTGGCCAGGCGCAGGCCGCTGCACTGGGAGTCGCTGGCGCGGCACGGAAATCGAATATTTACTTGAAGATCGATGACGAAGGCTTCAAGATAGTCTCTCACTGAAATGGAAGTAGCCCTGATGCTCGAAACTCGACAAGAAGGCAGCGTATTTGTTTGTGACATATCTGGTAGGTTAGACGCTATTTCGTCAGACCGGTTCGCACAGGATTTGTTGGAGAAATTAGCCGGAGCCGGGCCTTCAGTTTTGTTAAACCTCTCCAAGCTAGAGTATGTCAGTAGCATGGGGTTGCGCGTATTTGTCAAGGCAGCAAAGGCTGTGAGTGCCGCTAACGGAACTCTGAAGGTCTGTAGCCCGACCCTACCCGTGCTGCGGGTACTGGAAATTTCGGCACTGGATACGCTGCTTGATTTACGTGAGGACGAAGCAAGCGCGCTGGCCAGCTTTTAGTCACACCTGCGCTTTTCCCTAGCGTCGTCTGGCACTTTTTCGATGGCCAGGCTCATTGTGGCTGTGTTCTTTTCCGCTATAAACGCATAGGTGCAGCTGTCCATCATCTCTTTTACCAAATGAATACCAAGACCACCTACTGCCCGTTCTTCTATTGTGCCGTCGATGCTGACCGCGCTGAGACTAAAGGGATCGAACCGAGATCCATCATCTTCGATGACCAAGGTTACCACGCCATCGGCGACACTTAGATCGACACTGATTTGACTTGCTGCGGTGTTGTGTTTGACAACATTAAAAAAAATTTCCTCTAGTGATACCTCGACTTTGTAGCCTGCATCCAGCGCTAAGGCCTTGTCTTCCCAAAAACGCTGCAGGCATGCTATCGCTGGTGCTAGTTGGCTCGCTTCGCTAGCGAATAATTGCTTCATTCGTCAATGCCCTCGGTCCGCATAGGGACCCTTCACTTGCGCTCAGAGTACGAGAAAATAATCCACATTTGATCTCGCTTAAAATGCAAGTTTGACGGTGGTTACCTCACTAGCATTGGCACGTTTACATGCTAACATGTTGTTTCGCTAAATCAACAAACTCGTGCTTCCTGCTATGATTTCAAAGCTACGCGTCATTTCGTTCACGAGCCTTTCGGGCAAGATACTCGCGGTACTGTTCGTTTTTATACTCAGTGGTATTGGATACCTCGGTGACATTGGGACGACGGAAGCGGAGTTTTTTTCTGACGCTGGTATGCTGGGCTGGATTTACTACACGGCGAGTTTGTTTGTTTTCGGTGGCACTGATGTTGGGCTGCCGGTATATCGGGGCTACGGCGTATTTGCCTACTGTGCGTTGTGGGCAAGCTACCTGTTCGCGCCATTAGTAACCACCACGGTGGTCGCAGATGGGTTGCTTAAGTTAATCAGATCGCGTGACGGTTCGCTCAACCTGCTTTCAGACCATTTGATCCTTATCGGCAGTGGCAACTTGGCAGAAGCATATCTAAAAGCAGTCCAAACAGCGGCTCCAGAAAAGAAAATTCTCTGGGCGCGGCACTTAGATGATGCTCCCTCTGAAGGTATACCCGACTTTGCGCGTAAAGGTGATGGCATCATTCAGCTTGATATCAATCTTCTGCGCATGGACGCGCTGCTGCTGTTGGCACCAGATCGAGCTTCGCAAGCGGTGTTGATCTGTGATGACGATTTGACCAACTTGGAAGTAGGTTGGCGGCTTCACGAACTATGCCCGAGTCTGGTATCTGCAGTTCATGTTGCAGATTCCGCATTGCTTCGACCCGTTAATCGGATTGTAAAAGAAGCCCGGAGAGTGGGCCTTGCACGCCCGCCAAGCGCTTTCAGCATGCATAGAATTGCTTCGCTCCAGCTATACGATGAGAAGTTGGCGCCGCTCTTTGAGCAGACTGATGGGCTCGATCATCTGGTGATAGTCGGATTTGGTCGGTTCGCTCAGACAGTACTTGAGCTGATTTCCGTTGCCGCCACCGATCAAATCAAACGCTGCATCATTGTGGCGCCAGAGGCAAGCAGAACACTGAGGCAGTTTGCCGCTGAGGTGCCGCTTGATGATTTTGAAGTTGTTGCCGTCGATGGTGTTCCCAACGATCCTAAAACATGGGAGTCTGTGGCGGTGTTGTTTGAGCCATCTGATACACCGCCCGTGATCCTTCTTGCCGACGCGGATGCGCTCACTAATTTCCGCATCGCCCGGTTAGTGAGTAGTTTGGGGCAAGACGCGAGACTGTTTTTAAGATGCTTCAACAGCACGGGGTTTACTAAGTCATTGGCAAGCCAAATGGGCATTGAAGTTCTTTGCTTCGAAGAGATGCTAGATGGAGCGCTCCGAGATCACTACGAAGCCTTGACCATGGTTTGAGGCGCTATGGATGGCCGGTTTTGCCGTTTGCTATCGGCGTTGCTTCCTAGGTGATAGGGGTTGGGGGTGGCGCTAACGTGAGCTAGCCGTGCGCCGCGGGCTGAATAAATTTTCTCCTTCGAGCCTTGGATTAATATGCAGAACAGGCTTTTGCCACTTTGGGTGCCTAAAGAATCGTAGTAAACTAAACCCCCTTAGTTCTTTTGTGCTTATTAGTCTCGCAGGTAAATGCATGTCCCCCAAGGTGCTATTAGTCGTCCAGCTGGCCGTTTTCTCGGCGCTAGCGCCCCATCTGGTTCGCGCCGAAAAGTCGGATTACGTCAGACCCGAGATCAGTATGCCTGCCGACAATATGAGCAATCCCGCGCGGATTGAGTTGGGTAAAAACCTCTTTTTCGATCCGCGATTATCCGGCTCAAGATGGATAAGTTGCGCAACTTGTCACAACCCCGCCTTGGGCTGGGGAGACGGTCTCGCTACCGGGATCGGACATGGCATGAAGAACTTGTTGAGGTCTTCTCCGACCGTAATAAACACTGCCTACAACAAGTTCCAGGGTTGGGATGGTCGCGCCAGGACATTGGAAGAACAAGCAGTTGGTCCTATTAAGGCCCAGGGTGAGATGCATCGTGACATGGATGATCTCGTTACAGAGCTGCAGGGTATCGGTGGTTACATAACTATGTTCGACCAAGCGTATCCCGGTGACGGCATCACTGAGATCACCATTGGGAAAGCGCTCGCTGCTTTTGAGCGCACGCTTATTACTGAGGACGCCGCTTTCGATAGGTGGGTGGCTGGCGATGAAACCGCGATGAGTGAAGCGGCGAAGCGAGGTTTCGAATTATTTGAGGGTAAAGCGCGGTGCAATATTTGTCACTCCGGCTTTAATTTCCAAGACGATGGCTTCCATAATATCGGTGTAGCGCAAGACCCACCGGACGCTGGTCGTTACAACGTGCGGCCTGTCCCCGTGTTGATAGGCGCGTTTAAAACACCTACATTGCGCGAAATCACACGCACAGCGCCCTACATGCACAATGGTAGTTATACTACGCTCATGCAGGTACTCGATCATTACAATAGAGGCGGTGACGTCGAGAGAAATTTGTCACCGAATATTGAGCCGCTTGGACTTACACACCGTGAAAAGCTCGATATAATCGCCTTTATGGTAGCTCTCGTGTCCGACCAGCCCTTAGCAGTTACCATTCCTAATCTGCCCCAAATCAGCCCGGAGTATACCGAATGAAGATGAGTAAGTTCCCCCCCGTTCTTCTAGCGATGTCGTTAAGTTTCGGCGTGATGGCCGATGAAGTTATTATCGACCAACTGTCCAAAGAATTTGTACTCGATGGCGAAAAGGTTGAGGCCATAAAAATCAATAAGGGAGACACTATAATATTCCGTAACCGCGACGAGTTTTTTCATAATATCTTTTCGTTATCAGAGCTTTCCACGTTTGACTTAGGTTCATTTCCACAAAACGATTCTCGATCGGTAACTTTCGATGAGCCGGGTGTGGTTGAGATAGAATGTGCCATTCACCCCGATATGTTCATGACAGTAGAAGTTGAATGAGGCACGCGTCGAGTATGCGTGCTTGTTCCCAACTCATTGCGATAGTGCTGCTAACCGCCGCCGCCTCAGCGGTAAATGCTGGGCGCGTTGATCCATTGCAGGATTCCAGGCCACTGATACGCGGCGGCATTGTCTATAAAGCCTATTGTGTTGTCTGTCACGGAGAGGCTGGAAACGGGATTGCGCGAGCCACTAAGCTGTACCAAGCAGACAATCTGCTGATCAGTGAGGCGCCGATTGATAGTTACGAAAAGATCATTCGTCTTGGTGGCGAATCCGTCGGTCGCTCACCCTATATGCCGCCCTGGCAAGACGAGTTATCGGAAGAGCAGCTTACGGATGTGCTGGCATACCTAACGGTCGTGCGGAAGAACGAGCAGCGCGGGGAAGTCGTATTTAAAACCAACTGCATTCTCTGTCATGGAATTGACGGTGACGGGAAAGGCCGGGCCTCAGTACTATATGACCCCAAGCCTTCAAATTTGATACTTTCCGACAAATCTGAAATCTACAAGCAGACGATTATAAACTCGGGTGGCCAGGCAATGGGTCGGTCCTCAATTATGCCTCCCTGGGGTCTGCAGCTCAGCGACCAGGAAATGAAAGATGTGCTTGCCTATCTGCAGAAGATAAGTGCACATCCAATCTCGTCTTTAGAATAACATCAGAGGCGCTAGAACTTAGCGCTGTGAACAGCGGGTATCAAAAGGATTTAGTAGCATGCATTGGACACTAGCAGTGGCAAAGTTGCGCCAGAGTTTATTCGGGCTTCGCGTTAAAGTGTTGCTGTTTTCTGCAATTTTCATCGCCGCTATTATCGGCGTTGGTGTTTTAGCGGCTATGACCATTTATCTCCAAAACGATCGCCTTCATGATGTGCTGTTGGCGTCTCAGGAGCGTGTCGATAAAGCATCCGATAGTCAAAAATTCCTGATAGATATGGAGCGAGCTCAATCCCAGCTGATCGCAGAACTTGAGAGTAACGAAATTCGCGCGGCCTCTCGAAATGCCATTAAAGCATTGTCCCTGATGGATGAGAATATCCAGAATCTTCAGATTGTGTTGGCGGATAGCGTTAAAGTCCAAAAGCTCGGCAGTCTCTTGGCAGAGATACGACCCGCTCTAATGGAGGTCATTTCAGCAGCCCGAAAAAATGATGACGCCGAGGCTCTTCGGAAAACGAAAGCCATGTCGGAGGTGCTTTTGATTATCGAAGTATTATCCACTGAAATTGTGCAAGAGGAGCGTGCTAGGCTGCTTCAGACAATGGATGATCAAGCCGCTAGAGGCGTTGCGACGATAGAGTATTTGGGTATTTTGATAGGGGTATTTGCGCTTATTGCGATGGCTTTCAGTGTGTTTGCAGCAAACTTTATCGTATCACCCATAAGGCAGGCTGCGGATGTCGCGAAGCTAGTCTCTGAGGGTGATCTGACGCTGGTAGTGTCTAGTAAAGGAGTCGATGAAACTGGAATCTTGCTTGAGTCGATTGGCATTATGATTGGAAATTTGCGCGCTTTGATTGCTCAAGTAAAAGGGTCTAGCGTGCAGCTGGTATCGACATCGACGCAAGTGTCGTATGCCTCACAAAAACAGGAGGAGGTGAGTGCCAATTTTGGAGCTTCTATCAATCAAATAGCTGCATCGGTAGAAGAAATTACGGCCACGGCTCAAGAGCTGCTTAAAACGATGGATGCGGTGTCAACTGCAACCGAAGATACCGTAGGGGTGGCCGGTCAGGGTAAACATGATCTGGCACGGATGGAACAAACGATGCAGGCGTTGATCGCTGCGACTGCCTCGATAACAGAAAAACTCGAAGATATTTCGGCGCGAGCCAACAGTATTGGCAGCGTAGTGACCACCATTACAAAGGTAGCCGACCAAACTAACTTGCTGTCACTCAATGCGGCCATTGAGGCAGCCAAAGCGGGGGAGTACGGAACCGGATTCTCAGTCGTAGCGCGTGAAATACGACGTCTCGCTGATCAGACCGCAGTCGCGACCCTCGATATAGAGCGCATTGTTAGCGACATGCAGAGCTCGGTGAATGGGGGCGTAATGGAAATGGATCGCTTCGGAAAGCAGATTCGAGAAGGCGTCCAAGAGTCTGTCCGCGTCAGTGAGCAGCTCAGTACGATTATCGATAGTGTAGAATCCCTCAAACCCCGTTTTGAAATGGTACATGAGGGCATGCAATCGCAGGCGTATGGTGCCCGCCAGATCGGTGACGCGATGCTGCAACTGAAATCAGTCACCCAGATATCAGGAGAGTCATCGCAGTCCCTGCAGATTGCATCGGCGCAACTTCTGCAAGAAGTTGAGGCGCTCAAGGTAGAGGTTTCTCGATTTAAGATTAGCTAGTTAAAACATATTTCGACTAACGTAAAATCGTCATCGAAGTTGTGTCTGTTTTGCATTTCACCAACTTGGTGGCGGATTGTTTTTAGGCCATCCTCATCACTAGGAAGTGGTAACTGTAGTAGTGGGATGAACTCCTCCAGCTGCATCTCGCGCCCATCGTCTAGCTGTATTTCGTAAACACCATCGCTATACACGTAGAGACGCGATCCGGATCGGATAACTACTTCCGCTGCCTTAAAGTTAGCAATCGGCATAGTTCCTATCGGCATAGCAGGGGTGGCTAGTTGCGCCGGCGGAGCACCTGCATCTCCTGAATACAAGAGCGCAGGCGGATGCCCTGCCGTGGCATACCGCAATGTGCCAGTCGATTTGCAGTAAACGCCATACCAAATCGTAAAGTACATATCGTTGTGTTTTTCCATCTCGAACATCACGTTGAGCTCAGCCAACACCTGATCGGGCTCGCGTAAATCTACGTCGTGAAGTGAGCGTCCTGATAATGTATTCATGACGGATACTGATAGTAGTGCTGCGCCAACTCCATGACCACATACGTCCAGTAAATAGAGGACGAGGTAGTCATCGTCTATCCAGTGATAACCAAATGAGTCGCCCCCCACGGATGAGCAGGACTCAAAATCCCAGCGTATTTCAATGTCGCCTTTCATCGGCGCGGGGAGCAAAGAGCGGACATAGTCTGAAGCCTCCGCGAGCTCTAGTGCAAGTACTCGCTGACTCTCTGCTAGTGCTTCGAATGCAAGATTACGCTCCAGTAAATGAATGTACCCCTTGGAGTGATGTCGAATACGCGCCAGAAGTTCTATTGGATCGGGCAGTTTAACTAAGTAGTCCGTGGCGCCTTTGGCAAATGCTTCTGCTTTAACCAACGGGTCCTCTTGACTAGAGAGGACTATGGTTGGTACGTCTCGCAACTTGGGGTGTTGTTTATAAAGACTTACTAAGGACATGCCGTCAATACCCGGCATGACTAAATCTTGGAGTATAACCGTGGGTTCGAATTTCTCGGCCGTCGCTACGGCTTCTTCCGGCGACTGGCAATACAGGTAAATTAGATTCGGCTCATTGGCAAGAATTCTCCGCACGGCCTCACCGACCATTCGTTGATCGTCTACCAGCAATACGCGAATAGCAAAAGATGGACTGTCTGCGACTGTATTATCACTCATCAAGAATACACAACCTGTTAACTAAGAGATGTAAGGAAATTAGCGATTCCTATTGGCGTCGCGTTGTGAGTTGCTGCACCTATTTTAAGCGCAGATGCCGGCATACTGCCGACCACACAGCTGTCCTGACTCTGAACAATCGTGCGGAGCCCGGAGTCACGCATCGCCAGTAAACCTTTGGCGCCGTCACGACCCATTCCGGTGAGCAATACCCCGACGCTATTGCGTGTTGCATGCTGCGCGGCGCTGCAAAATAGTACGTCTATAGAGGGATGATAAAAACCGTTACCTGGCTCAGTAGTATATCGAACTGTGCTGTCCGGCCCAACTACCAAATGTGATTTTGAGTCGGCCAGATAGACCTGTCCTGGTCTTAATGGCTCGCCATCTTGAGCGATTGAAACAGAGATGTCGCAGCTGGAGTTGAGCCAGCGCGCGAGCCCGGCAACGAACGCAGAGTCAATGTGCTGCGCGATGACAATAGGAGCTGTAAAACCCGCGTCCAGACCTTGCAGGATTTCTACAAGCGCCGCTGGCCCACCAGTTGATGCGCCTATAAACACAGTTGAGACTGCATTTTGGCCTCGGGCTTTCCTTGCTGGAGAGGTCGATGTATTGCGCGGCAATCGAGATTCGGGTAGCAATTCAGAGTGCTTTGCAAGACTATGAAGCGCGCGTATTTTCTGTCGCAGTAGATCACCATTGTCAGTGTCCCGCTTGTCCCCCAGAACCGGTGTGGTGGTGACATCAAGCGCTCCAAAAGACAGGCCTTGGTAGACCAGTTCCATGTGGCCATCAATTGTCGACGTAACTAGCAAAACCGGACAGGGGCTATCCCGCATAATCAACTGAGTGGCAGTAGCACCATTCATAATTGGCATAACTAGATCCATGAGAATTATGTCTGGTCGACGCTCTGCACAAATATTGACTGCCTCCTGGCCGTCATGGGCAGTCCACAAAATCTCCATATCCTTGGCATCGACGACTACCCGACGAAGTACCTCTCTTGCCAATCGAATGTCATTAACGATGCCTACACGAATAGTCATCAGTTATCGCTTTGCCTCGGCCCGCCGATCAAATCCTGCACCGCATCGAGCAGTGAGCTATCTTGAAAGCCACTTTTGGTTAAGTAGTAGTTGGCACCTGCTTCCATGCCCTTGAGTCGATCTTCGGGACGCTCTTTGTAAGATACAATGATGATCGGAATCTCCTTGTTACGTCCTTCATTACGTATCTTCCCTGCCAGCTCGATACCATTCATTCGCGGCATGTCGACGTCACTCACAACTAAATCATAATCTGCGAGACGCACTGCACTCCATGCTTCGAGACCGTCGACAGCAACGTCGACTTCATAGCCCGCATTGGTCAGCAACTGGCGTTCAGCTTGCCTGACAGTTAAGGAATCATCGACCACTAGAATGCGCTTTAAGCCAGCGGTTTGACTGTTCGCAACATCGCTGCGGCGGACAAGACGTCCACCACTAATGAGCGCCTCCATGTTTCTAATCATCTCATCGATATCCAATATCAGGACGATGGAACCACTTTCGTCGGTCGAAATAGCCGCAACGTCAGGGACATCGCCAAGGCGAGGGTCGAGTGTGCGTACTATTAAATCTCGTTCGCCAAGCAACTCCTCGACCTCGAGTGCATAAAGTCGAGCACCTTCACGCATAATCACTACTGGGATCTCGTCCCTTGTTTCGCTCAGACTGGAGTCGGGTAACTCAAGTATTTCGGCAGCGGAAATCAGTGCGACCTGCTGATTTTTGTGGTCAAAGTAAACTCGTCCCTCGATGGCTTTAAGGCGAGACGCAGAGACGACATCGGCATACTCAATGCCTGCGATCGGAACGGCGTAGGTCTCCTTGCTGATTCGTAACAATAAAACTCGGGCAACAGATCGCGTTACGGGTAATTCGATGTCGAATCGGGTCGCTACGCCTTGCTCGCTATGCAGCAGGATTTTTCCGCCTGACTCTTGGACCATGGTTCTTACAGAATCAAGACCGACGCCACGACCCGAAATTTCAGTAACAGCAGCAGCGGTTGAGAAGCCAGGGAGGAAAAGAAATTCTTGTAGTTCTTCTATCGAGAGCTGAGCTGCGTTCTGTTGTGACTCTAGTCCTTTCTTGATAATTGAAGCTCTGATTTTTTCCGGGTCGATACCCCGACCATCATCGCTTACTAGCACCCTGAGGCGACCCGCCTGATGAAAGGCCTCTAGGGTGATAGTAGCCTCTCCGGGTTTGCCAGCTGCGATTCGATCCGCGGGACTTTCCAGACCATGGTCGAGGGCGTTACGGACGATGTGGTTCAGCGCGGAATCAAGTTTTTCGAGAATTTCCCTATCAATAAGCGTACTTTCGCCCTTGAGTTGAAGACGACAGACCTTACCTAACTGGTTGCCGATGTCGCGCACAAGTCTCGGGTAACCACGCAGAATCGTGCCGAATGGCAACATTCTACTGGCCAATGCCTCACGAGATAGTCGGTTCGCCAGGCTGGTATTACGCCTTGCATAAAGTTCGAGCTTTTCATCGCGCTTTGCGAGTAAACGGGCGCATCCTCCTAACTGCTCTAGCGCGAGACCAAGAGCTTCGTCGATCCAGGCTACACCGTCCTGATCTTCAAGACCACGCCGCAACTCAGTAAGCATTCGGTCTAATTTTCTGTGCTCGATGCCGAGTTCTGAGAACTCGTCGACAATACGCTCCATGCGAGAGGATTCGACAACGGCTTCAGCGGTCATTCCGGTTAGTCGCTCGAGTGTTTCCGTGGTCATCTTTATTGCTTTAGCAGCGGCGGGGCGTGTTGCATTCGCCGCGGCAGGCGAGCGGCTAACCTTATTGATATCGGGTTTTTTCTTGTGAAGTTTTTGGCTAGACGTGTCTGGGAAGGACGTATCTTTGGTCTTCGGTATTGGCTCAATCAATTCGCCGTTACGCACAGCTGAAAGTTGCTCAAGTAACAGGGCTAGACCTTCACCACCGTCGCTGGTTGATAAAGCCCCTTGAGCTATTGCATTCATGAAGTCGACCGCCCTCAAAGCAACGTCAACATCGACTGTATTCAATTGGAGCGTATTTTTTTGTGCGGCAACAAAAATATCTTCGAGTAGATGAGCTACCTTGACCACTGGTTCAAGGCCTACGATTCGTGCTGCTCCCTTTATAGAATGCGCAGATCGCATAAGCTCCTCGAGAACGTCACTAAGGTCGCCACCACCTTCAATGGCGATAAGACCATCGGATAGCGACGCTATTTGCATTGCCGCTTCTTCAGCAAATAGTTCAAGCAGGCTAAAATGTGCGAGGTCGTCTTCCAATGTGGCCTGTGTGCTATTGTCCTCAACGGTGGCGTCGCTGGTGGAGGTAGATGCTTCTTTGGCGTCTGCAGCAATTGCTTCGCCCGACCGTATGGCTTTTAGGCGCACAAGCAAAGATTCGACCTGGCCATCTAAATTTTCGACGCCTTGTTCACTGACGATTGCTATGATCAGATCGGTTGTGGCGAGTAGCACATCGATAGCGTGTTTATCGATCTCTAACTCAGCTCGTTGAGCTGCGACGAATATGTCCTCTGCAACATGTGTCAGCTTTACCACGGGATCAATATCGGCGATTCGTGCGGCGCCTTTCATTGAATGCGCCGCGCGCATTAATTGTTCAAGTAAAGACGCAGGATCACCACTCGATTCGAGCGCTACCAGTCCGTCAGACAGCACTGCAATCTGTGCCTCGGCCTCCTCTCGAAAAAGCTCCAGCATGGTCGAGTCGCCGTAGCCTTCAAGTCCGCTCACTGCGCAATGCTCCTGAACGCATGCTCGATCAGCTCATAATCAAGCAGTCCTATATCACGACCTTCATCCGCGAAGATCCTGTAGGTAAAATTAGGTGAAGCCATCTCGATCGTTACCGGTGGTAATCGCAGGGAGGATTCGAGCGGATAGATAATGCCCTTCACTTCGTCAACTGGAAACACCCATGACGTGCTCTTCCAGTCGGTCGCTATCATACGGGGCCAAGAGCGGTCTTGACGCGAATGATCTTGCGACGCTCCTATAAGCTGCCCAAGATCGGCGCAGGGGATTAATTCGCCACGCAAATTTGTAAGACCTATGAAGCAACTGTGCAAGCGATGAGGTATAGCGTGAGTAGGTAGGGGGTTGAAGACCTCTTTGATAAACTCGGTTCTAATCGAGTACCACTCTTTACCGAGACGAAATACCAATACAGATATTGAGTCCACTTCGTTATCATCGCTTAGTTTTGCGGCTCGCTGCTCCCATGCCTCAAGGTACTCGTCGGGAGCTTGTCGTGTCAGAAGATCCCGGCCTACGTTGGCGAATACAGGGCAGTTTTGGCAGTGCACATACTTCAGTAATTCGTCACAGCTGTTATCGCCCCAAACGCCGATCAGGTTACGACAGTCGCTGGCCAATTTGTTATGTTCGGCAGTCACTGATTGTTAACCGATGCATTTACACGCTTCCGCAGTCTAGCTGCCTTGCCTTGTGCGCCTTCGGACTCAAAGAGGAGCGATAGATGCTGGATGCTAGGACCAAAATCTGGGTGCAGATATAATGCACATTCGAAGCTTTTTCGTGCGAGCGCGAACTCGTTCTGTGCTGCATAGACGAGTCCGAGTAGGTGATGCGCTTCGACTTCTGTTGGAGACAGCCGTAATGCCTCGAGGACACTAGCCTGAGCCTCAGTGTAATCACCGCTATCAGCCTTGGCGCGAGCTACTGTCAGTATTGCTTCCATCTCTTCAGCCTGATGCCCCACTGGCTTATCTGCAGCGGGCGGAACTGCGGTTAGAGGATGCGTGGGGCTTCTCGACTGAGGTGTTTTGGGAGTTGAGCGACCGAGTCGCTTTTCCCCGGGTGGATTTTTTTTAGCGGGCTTACGCGCCTCTTTGCGGAAAGCAAAACTTCCAGGTCGACCAAAGCTTGTGAATCGATCGCGCGGAACCAACGCAGACTCTGCGTGACCCACAACCAGTAATCCTCCGGGGAGCAGCATATCGAATAGGTTCTCAATCACTTGTTCACGAGCCGTCTTATTGAGGTAAATGAGTGCATTCCGACAGTATATAGCGTTGAAGCGCTGGGTCCGAAGAGTCTCAGACAAATTTACTAAATTGGTATGATGAAACACGATTGAGTCCCGCACCGCTGCACAGACTGTAAAACAATCGTCATTACCAGCAGCAAAATATCGTAGACGAATACTTCCAGGCACTTCCCTTAGCGCACTCTTCTGGTAGCACCCCACTCGAGCATACTCAAGGCCTCGGTGACTGATGTCTAGCGCATCAACCGTAAATAGTGACTGCGTTAGTCCACTTTCAAATAGTGTCATTGCTAGAGAGTAGGGTTCCTCCCCATTGGCGCACGGGGCACTAAGCACCTTAAAAATATCGGTTGATTCAGTCCGGACGTTATGAAGGTGATTTTTGAGCGCTTCGAAAGGCTCCCTATCGCGAAAAAACCAACTCTCTCGAACGAGTAGATCCTCCAATATTTCATCTTTCTCGCTTTGATCATCCCGCGCCCAACATTCATAGTCCACCTCACCGGAGCGCCGAGAAGCCCGCGCCCTGCGCTGTATGGCTGACAATATTTGCAGGTCAGAAACCACGTTTTCATCGAGACCCGCAGCGGTAGCCAGCTTTCGGATATCGTCTAAAAGATCATTCAAGATTCAGTGGCCGGTCGATAGAGGCTCGCGATGACCTCCGATGGCAACAGGGCTTCGATAGTAACGAGCTGCACAGTGCGATCTCCGCTAGAGACCAGCTTTCCGATATAAGTTGCGCCAGGTGTCGCCAAATGCATTTCCTCGATCTCATCATCCTCAACCCAGAGGGTGTCAATGGCGTTTTCGACCCTTAGACCAATAAGCGCGTTTATTGAACCCACTGCGCACTGTGCCAAGACGATTCTTGTGCTCAATTTCGGCTCGCAGGGCTGTCCTTTAGTCAGTAGTTTTAAGTCAACTACGGGAACGTATTGCCGCTGGTAATGCAATAATCCTGCGATACCGTGCACGACTCCTGGAACATTGCGCAGAGGTAACCCCGGGATGACGGCCACAAGATTGCTAGCATCAACGCCATAATCTTGATCGCCAAGGCTAAAAACAACGATCAGCATAAATATAGTAGCCTGTTAAGACACTTTGAAGTTGTCAATACTTTGCTTGAGCGATGAAACGGACTTGGCGAACTCAAGAACAGCGGCATCGAGTACCTGCGAGCTTAAGTCTGACGCCTCAGCTACCGTTCCAAGCTGCTGCATAGCCATGCCGATTTCTCTTGCCTCAGTAGCTTGCGCCTGAACCTGATTGGCGGCAAGTTGGAGGCTGGGTCTTAGCGCCTCAACCTGATGAATCACCGTCTGTAAATGCTCGCTAACTCGCCTCGACTCCTCGACGCCATTGTTCACTTGATCGCTGAATCGACCCATTTCCACCACACCATTGGCAACCGAACTCTGCATATCCTCTACTATCTGTTCGATATCGAAGGTGGCGAGTGCAGTTTGGTCTGCCAGGCGTCTGATTTCTCGGGCAACTACACTGAACCCCTGACCGTTTTCGCCGGCTTTTTCTGCTTCAATAGCTGCGTTCAGTGATAGTAAATTGGTCTGATCAGCTACCCGGTTAATTGTCGTGACGATGGTGCCAATACTATTGGCACGTTCTGAAATTACTTCGAGCTTAGACGATATGGAACCGGCTGCCTGCGAGAAATCCAGAATGGTGTCGCACATCTGGGCCAGTTCTGTGTGGCCATAATTCGCTATCTTGGTTGCTTCAGTCGTGGAGCTCGTGACGTTTTCCATCGTGTGTAGCAGTTTCTCAGAGGTCGACGAAATCTGTTCAACGGAGGTGGCGATGTTGCTCGAGGAGTCGGCTAACTGAAGATTGACACGCTGCTGGTTGGACGATGCTCTGGAGATACTGTCTGACACATCAGATATTCGCTCGCTGGCACCGCGTACCTCACTGATTAACGCCGCCAACGAAGTTGACATGTCTTTTAGCGCTTTTAGAAGAACACCGCTCTCGTCGTCCGATGAGCTGTCGATCTCGTGTGTGAGGTCCCCGCTGGCTATGACGCTGGCAATTTCTGCCGCCGATTCAACCCGTGCAATGGGTTTGGCAATCAGTCGAATAGAGATCAGTAGAGCGATCAAAGAGCCTACTGTCGCGATCAGGGCTACTTGGATGAAAACGGACCAGAAGTCTCTTAAAAGCTCCTCGCGGGTGACACTGACAATCAGCGTCCAATTACCCACAGTGACTCTCTCTGCCGCTAGAAGTCGCGATTCGCCACTCTGTGAGTCAATTGCCTGCCACCCAGTTTTTCGACCGTCTTTGGACCAGATGGAGCGTGCTAAACTCAAGTAGGGAGAGTTTTCGACTAGCATGCCGCGCAACTCAGGCGCATTGGTCGCGCTTATGATTCTGCCGCGCCCACTCAGCAAAATATATTCTTCGCTCTCATACGTTCTTAAGCTCGACAGAAACGCATCGATGTCATTTAAAGAGCGGTCGACTCCCGCAATACCGGCAAAAATATTGTCGATTATTATAGGCGCTGTATATTCGACGATAAACTTGCCCTCATACAAATAGGGCTCAGTAACGATATGCCTAGTATTCGCAGAATAACCGCGATTTGACTCAGCAATGTAGGCGCTAATACCGCCCTCTAGTTTGATTCCCTCATGCTCAGGTTTTTCCAATACGAAGTTGCGTATTCCCCGATAGTAGTAACTGGTGTCCATGTCGACAAGAGGCTTGAGGCCCGGCTGGCCTTGTTGTTGACTGTCGCGAAACCAGTAAGGCAGAAAGCGCCCGCTAGCATCCGTCGCAGAGGCGTGAACGCCAGATGACAGCGCCTTGGTGTCTTGCCCGTCGGCGTTTGGTTCATAGCCAAAATAAGCGCCGGTCAAATTGGGAAACCGTATCAGAATGGCTCGAGCAAGGTCGATGGAGCGCTCGCGATCACCGAACAGACCTGCGGTCTGGGAAACTGCAAGAATCTCTGCTGCTTCAGTGGCTCTACTGTTCGCCTCACCAATTTCGTGCGCAACTTTTGTGGCAATGTCTTCGAGGTGAACTGTAGTGTTGTCAATCTGCGCACGATACAAGACGGTCAGCAGCAGCGCGATGGCGGCAAGCGCAGCGACGAGTAGCGGTAACCCGCTAGACAAGATTATCTTTGCCCTAAGCTGCATAATTGGCTCCGCTACTGAGGCAGGCATCAAAAATTGGAATTTCGACCGAAAATCTAATGTGGCATGCGTTAAACTGCGGATTATAGAAGCCAATCTCAGCTAACAGCGGTGGTTTATATGACGTGGTGCACAGTACCAGATTTTTTAGCGATAGTCTGTGGTCAATAGTATGTTTGAACCGTAAAAACAGGAGGCGCATCTGCGCGGCACTAGGGTTATGTAACTGCTGTTTGCTCCAGTCCAAAAGACTGTCTAGTGGTCTTATAAATTTGGACAAACTTCATTGGTTGCTTGACTCCCTGTATTTGCCACGATTGAATAGGTCGGCGCAACGAGCCATTCGGCAGTAGCACGAAGTAAGCTGACGCGAGGTCAGCGTGAGGGGTGATTTATGGGTTTTTTTGGAGAAAAATGCGCTCGGTGTGGAACACGCACACGGAACAAGGTAGACGACAAAGCTATTTGCGAAAGTTGCGCTCAAGAAATGCGCCTCCTGGTCGAAGCTGGCAAGGAAGCGTTGCGATCGTGTCCTATCGATGGCGCCACCATGAACAAAGAAATAGCCCACATGCTGGTCATTGATCGCTGCCCTGCATGCTCCGGCGTGTGGCTGGATGGTGGAGAGCTTGATCACATGCGAAATGGCGCAGAGAGTGAAGCCCTGATGCTAATGGCAGCTAGCATGGCCCATCCTATGTGATTCATGCCCCGTGACCGTGACCGTGGCATGGTCTTCGTCGCTCGTTGCTCTGCGTATCAGGCCGGGGCAGCGAGCGTGTTTTTTGCGAGGAAAAGGGGGGCAAGGGGCAAATCAGCACGGTAGCAATAAACAATAAGAATGACGACAGATTTGCGCCCATACGCAAACAGCAGTGACAGGTACCTGTAGGGTTCGAAAATCTCCGCAAGTATGCATTGGTGGAGCGGTATTGCTATCCAGCCAGCATTGAAAATCATGGTGCAGAGAGTGCAACCTGACAGGACTTCGATAATCGGGCGTGGAATCGCATACTTTCAAAAACCCATCTGTGGCGTTGCGCGCATCAGAGTCTTTGTTACTAGTTATGTGGCATGTGAATAACGGCACCTCGGGTTTGCTGCACTTCAAGTAAGACCCGGGGTCCGGTGACACATGAAAGTACATGGCCACCCGCTGCCTTAGATTTGGTTAGTCCGTGCAGGTGCAGGCCTGGTGCGCCCACACCTTGGGCATCAGGCCCCTGTCGAAAGCCAACCAAGGTTGCATTGACCCGACCTAGTGAAAACTCCACTTGTGCACCAACTACGTCAGCTAATGCAGGGTACGGTTTATTTTGGCGTGGGACGCTGCGTGTTTTTAAATCAAAGAACACGCCACTGAGTTTTACCGCGACGATTCCTTCGGTCGACTTGGCCAGTCTGTCGATGATCGCAGGCAGAGCACCGCAGGCAGTACTAGGCGCAATTCGCAGAGATGCATCAGCCTCAAAGTCTACCGCTTGCATGAATGGCGTTAGCCGCTGAGTCGACGTTTTTCTAGGAACTCCGCTGGTATCAACGCGGTAGACCACGCCGCCAACCATGACCAATTCGCCATTAAGATTGTTAAAAGTACCTAAGCCTATTGATGCATTCCGTGACACAGTGCTGATCGGAGTCAGGCCTTGGTAGTTGGGGCTTGCGAGGTAGTCGTAGGTGCCCACCTGATGCACATATTCAGTACTTTCGGGTGCTTTTTGTCGTGCTGAAGCGGGGCCAATAGTAACTGAAATCAGGAGTCCGACGCTGGCGATTGTTGCGAAAAATTTCATGCTACTTATCCTGATCCTTATTGGTACGGGCCTTTTTAACCAGATCTGCAGCCCACACTTTCAACTGCTGCAAGTCTTAAGATGCGGTAATTTCGTTAATGAGTTTAGGAATTATAAACCCCCTAATCGATAGATTTCCAGCCTATAGGTGTTGGCTCCTACCGGCACTGAATCTGGATGCAGGGTAATTTGGTGGCTTTTGCGCAGGATTATGGCGTGATAGGAGC
>Ga0208768_1000486_pt1 | contig 26243 bp, 40 predicted proteins | sample AntAceMetag02UK1_FD_184760 | JGI IMG/M metagenome (GOLD analysis project Ga0208768, IMG submission 184760) | Saline lake microbial communities from Ace Lake, Antarctica - Antarctic Ace Lake Metagenome 02UK1 (SPAdes) (version 2) | ecosystem: Environmental > Aquatic > Non-marine Saline and...
TTTGCGTATACTTTTTCTGTTTAGTAGGATCGCCAACTTCAATTTGATTCTGTAGAATCATTTCCGCGGCCTTTAACGGATCTTCCATTGAATTGATGTTGTTTCTAACAGCACCAGGTGTTGTTGGGTCTCTTAAGGCAGTATTAACTAACTTTGCGGCAAATGCCTGTGCAGTTTTAGTTCTATCGTATTCCGTTATAAAGTTTCTTGCTCTCATAGTGTAAACTCATTGCCCTTGTTATCAACCACAGTTATCTCAACATCACCATCATAGTCAAACTTAACGTATGGATCTTGACTGATGGATATGTGTGTTTCAGCATGTAGGATCACTGTGTCTCCATCACGCCAATTGATATATCTCACTGTCCATTCAGGTATGTATCCTCCTGATGCTAGATCCTGTTGTAGTCCAGTAAACATAGGATGTTTAATCCTGGTGGTATGCTGTCCATCTTGCTTTTTATATAATATCTTGCCCAAGTCTTTGGTAAGTTCTGGATCCTTAACATCCATGTAACCTGAACATCCGCCACTTGCTCTAATAGGTACACTGTTCATAAACAATAACCCATCTACAGTTTCGCCAACTACACGAACGTAACTATCTGTTTCTATTCTGATGCGAGTTGATATGCTAGTTGTTTGTGTATGCTTGGTTAATGTAAATGTTGCCGCATGCTGTGTAGGATTGGCGTCAATTATCACATGTAACTTTACAAAACGTTTAGTATCAACTGTAATATTTATAGGAACCTGTGCACCACTTGATGCTCTTGCAGGACCTGTAATTGCTAATTCTGTAACATCTACTGGCGCCACTGCTCTAAGTCCAAACATTCTTTCTTTAACGTAAGGCCATAAGTCTGGGCTAGCATCTGCAAACGCTTGACTTGTAAATAACATTAATGCTATTAATAATATTTTCATAATACTTGCTATCATTTTATTTCCTTATGCTCTCTGTGGCTCCCCGCCTTCATATCCTGTTAATGACACTGGGTATCCGTACTCATCTAACATTTGATCTATACCTTTCTTAAACTGATCATCAGCTAACCCACTTGAATTTCTTTCTTTTTCTATTCTTGACAAGCCATTTAAAAATTTCTCTAGCTTCTGTACTTTAGGCTCTTTACTCAGACTGTCATCGTTACTGTATTCAATGCTGACAAACATATCAGAATCTACAGTTACAGCATACAGTGATGACGATGCACCAAGCTCACAGTATGTTACACCTAAACATTTATTTGATACCGCATCAAACCAACCATACGCTATTCCAGCCTCTGCTTGTCCTTCAAAGTTGCCCCAGTCCTCTTGATCCATCATACCCTTTTCTATCAGGGTTCTAAGAGTTCTACCACTTATTGGCCAACTATCATAACTGCCAGTAGCCGCATTTAAACTTAAAGTATACATATCACCGTGCTTGCCTTGAGAATATAGTATAGCCCCGTCACTTTCTTTCTTCCACTTGGCATAATCTTCATCTGACATCATCGCCGGAACCATTTTACGTTTAGCCCATTCTGTCATTGAGCTAACATTACGCAGTGTTGGGTAACGTTTAACTACTGCATACATATCAACTTCTGAATCAGAGGCATCCATAAACTGCCCAGTATGGAAATGGAACTGATATTTCTCTCCTGGAGTCTGAGGCTTCTTAGGAAGGATAATGTACATATCGCCTGTTTTATGATAGTGCTTGAACATATTGTTATTTTTACTTGCAGTACACCAACGTGTGCCTTGTCCGTAGTAGCATGCGGCTTCTTCGTCCTTGGGAACTATTACACGTATATGCTCGTCATCATATATTTGTTTAGAATCACCTTTGTTTGTAGGAGCGTCATCGTCTATTTTTGGATACTGTTCAACTCGTGTTATTAGATCGTTGAACGATGTAAACTTGTCAATTTGTTTATCGTCTGCTTCTAGTTTCTTTTTAAGTTTCAGCTTGTGATATGTTTCTAAAGCATCTCTCAGCGTAGACTTTATGTCTTCTAATTCATAGCCACCACGACTGTACATACGTGCTATCCATTGGCTGTATTCTTTATTCTTTGTTGGATCACCTTGCTCAATTTGTGCCATTACTTTATTCATAAAGTCTGCACGCTCTTGAGCATTGTAAAGGTTTATTGCGTCTTTAGAACTAGTCATTAGATTCCACACATCTAAATCACGTCCAGGAGTCTTGTTTTTATTAAGAGCGGTAAGGATATTAGCACCGTGAACTTGTGCAGTCTTTTCTCTTGAATATTCCGTTATAAAGTTTCTTGCTCTCATTATATAGTTCGGTCTCTAAATATATCTTTTACTACGGGATACGTCTTGCTCTGATTTGGCATACCCTGAAGAAATCTTAATATGTTATTAAACTCTACTCTAGCTTCTTCTGACATTCCTTCTTTACTTAAATCTTTAACATTTTGTATTGATCTAAATATAGTTAATGCAGATTTCCATGCGTCTTTTTCTTGTTCTTGAGTTTGTGGCACAGGCTCACCCATTGGATTGTCAGTAATACTGTCAGCTGATGCTGGAGTAGCAGTTAGCGCGGCAACCAATGCGGCTATTGCGGCATTAGATTTCAATCCTTCTTCTATTGTAAATTCTTCAACTCTCATAGTTTATAAGTCCACTGTTTGTACCATGCACCAGTACCTGGTAATATATTTTTATCGCTTTCGGGCAATACTAGATTGTCTTTCTCAAATGAGTCTTTTGCGTCCTTGACCAGTGCTTCATAGTTAGGATCGTTCTTAATTTTATTTATAATGGTCTCAACTGACTGCATGTCCTTTACGGTCCCACCTAACAGTTTGTCTGCTATCTCTGCAGGGTCTTTAGTGATAACTTCGTTACTGGCACGACTAATTAATCCGTACTTTTGGCTCCATTTTAATCCCAAGTGTTTAGCTATGCTTGACAATAATATGTGCCTATGCAATCCTTTAAACGGTGAGCCTTCCGGCGAGCCCATTAGGCTAAACTGTTGCCACTTAGGATCACCAAACATAAAGTCTACTTGTACAAATCCATTATTAGCATCACCTAAGATAGGTGCTTTATAGTGTACACTGTCTCCGCTCTTGCGTAAGTCTTCTTGGTTAACACCGTTACGTAGCAGTTGGGTAATCAATGTTTGTTTGTCTATTTTAGTTTCGTCGATGCCAAGATCTAAATCACCCGATGTTGCTTTACGACCTGTTGACCCTAGCATGTTGTCCACTAGGTTAAGACCCGTTAGTTTTTCTAACCATTTGACTGTAGGAACGACATCAGCAAGATTGATACGTTGGGTAAGAGGTTCACCCTTTTCATTTTTAAAAACATTACCGCCTTCTAGTAATATCATGCTCTTGACCCCTCCTCAACGCTTTCGCTCAGTTGCCCGTATGACATAGCCAAACTGTCTGATACTTTTTGTAAACTATCTTCATCTGCTTGGTATTTAATTCCAATCCCACCCGCGTCTCTCCAGGATTGTATATTAGATCCCTTGTCATCTATTAGGATATTGGGACTGCCATCACGGGTATTAATTGCATATTGCGCTTTGTTGCTAGCAATTTGAATTGTTTGTGGTTGTGGAGTTAGTTTGGCTCGAATCCAAATCTTTTTCCAATATGCAGAATTAGCGAAGTCGTTACGTAACGGACTTGAACAGATACTGTATCCACCAGCATAACTAATAGCAAGTTTTACTAGTGCATCTGATGTAGGGAACTTAGGTAAGCGTGAAAAGAAATCAGTACCCACCATTTGGTTTAATATAGGGTCTGCTTTGGCTGGCGGAATATCTCGATATGACTTAACACCTGCCATCTTAGCGTATTCGGAGAAGAAATCCGCAAGAACACCATCCATGTCTAGGTAGATTACGGTATTCTTTGTGGCTCTTACTAGTTCGTTTGCTTTCATAACTAGTATTTATCGTAGTTTGATTATCCAGCTTGCCTAGTGAGATAGTTAATCCTAGTCTTTGTGGGTTTGAAAAATTCGTCTACAGTTTCTGCTACAGTTTCAACATCAAACTGTTTGCATGAAAACACGTCTAGGTACAAGTCACCAGTTGAATCGATAAAGTGTGCGACGATAGTTGACGTAACGATAATCTGCACAGCAGTCAATCCAGCTTTGTCCGGAAACTCTGCGGCAGTGTATTCTATGTGTGTAGAACCAATCGGTTTCATGTCTATGCGATGCAATAAGGCATCAATGAAGTCTTGGACTGTTCGTGGATCTTTGATTGCTTCTCGGGTGCAATCGTGGCAATCTAAAGTGAGGTGGTAACCCCAATACATTGTACTCATTGAATTATCTCCTAGTTTTTCCAGTTGTCAACAGTGTACTTGACGGATTCGTCAACACCAGTTGTTTTGAAATCGATGCCGGTTAGTTGTTCAAGTTCTTTTACAGATACAGTATGGTTAGGCCATTCTTTCGCTGATAATTTGCTGTTAGGAAACAGGAATGCTATAGTCTTTCCGGTAGTAGCATCTGTTACTATCTTGTATACTTTAGTCGGAACACCTGTCGCCCCTACTTTTTTGTATCCAGCTTCATATATGGTACCACTAACAACATATACATCATTGCCTGCTCTAACTTGATCTCTAACCCACAGTTCTAACATGCGCCATATGCCGCGATTGTTTCCTGGGTCCTGTGGAATCATGTTTGACAGCAAGAAGCTCTCACTCATCACGTCATCATTTACTGTGTTTACCGCGGCTGGGCTTAGGTGGCCTCTATCGTATCCGGCACCTTTGTAGTCATCCATTGACGCCCTACAGTTCTCTGTTACTGTTGGATCTTCACGGAAATTATTCTTCCTTTTTGCGGGACCGTTAACAGTATCTTTAGTTATATGATCTAAGACATATCTAGCTGTACGTGTTTCACAACTATGCAATACAGCATAATTTGTTTTACATAGGTATTGATCACCAGCCGCATCTGTAGCTGTTGGAGCGCTACTTTTAGTAAATTGTGAACATTTGTCATCTATAGGATTGGCTTGTACCGCCAGACTGAATGCTATTGCTAATATTGATAAAACATATTTCATTGAATTTTCCTTAGGTTAACTGCTAATATTATATTTATATCACAGGCACCCAGGTGTTAAGAAGATAGGGAGTTGATTGTATATAATGCATAGGAACAAAATCCATAGATATAGATATCCTAGGAGCATCTTGGGTCCACAGTTGAACCATATGAGTATCTCCTTCGTCTTCATATATGCTTAAGGTATTATTTTTAGTGTCATGATCAAATATCTTTCCGTCTATGTATTTGTATCGGGTGATACTTGGTTCAGCATTAATATAATAGGTACAGACATAAGTCTCATCTAAATCACTCAGACCCTTCCAATGTTGATGCCATGGTATAATTTCACCTTTTTGCTGATAATTTAACCAAGCATGTACATAGTAGTTGTGTTCGTATTCATTGATTTCTCTAAATGCTTGGCAGACTTCTTGATACAATTGGTTTATGCTGGTATAGGGAAATGTAAATACGTTGTAGAAGTCATGCAATTTTGAACTTGTGGGTGCCTGTTCCAGTTGTTCAGCTAATATATTTTGATATCCCTTGTCATTAGGAATTTCCTGGTTGGCATAGGTCCTTACAACCTTGTTGTTAATCCGTCGGCAATCTTTCTTGAGCTGTTCTAGATCTAACTGAGTTTCAACGATCCTCATTTTCTCAATAACCTTGTTAACTGATAAGTCCAATCAATGCCGCCGTCGCTTGCGTGGTCGTCCCACTGTGGGTTTGCATGGTGATTACCGTGCCATGTTTCTCCAAATCCAAACCACATATAACTTCTAGTGTTGCTTGGCCCTTTCTTGTCGTGTTGTAGTAATAATACAAAAGCTACTGCCCACAGTGTCAAGCTGGCTGGTATCGCCCAGGCAAACAAGAACAGTTTCCAACTAATCAAATACATTATGCCTGCATTAGCAAACACAAACAACCAGTAGTAATCATGTACCCAATGATATCTTTTCATTAAACTAATTAGATTTTTACTAAACACAATATCGTTGGCATTAACGAATTTATGGTAACAGTAGAGTAAACTACGCCACCCTCTAGCAGGACCATGAACATCATATTTGGTATCACTGTATCTGTGATGGATGTTGTGTACGCTGACATAACTTAACGGAGAACCTAGCCCTGGCATGAACGCACACCAAGCCACAAACCATTCTACTGGTTTGCTCATTTCAAAATACCTATGACTGAAATATCTGTGCATGCCAATGTTGTTGCCTATACACAAATATAAAAAGTAAAATACAAAACTAACTAACCACCATGTCCACTCTGCATCTAACCCAACAAAAATAAACACTGGTAACAATATCTGTAACAAAGTCATCCAGACATAATTAGGTTTTATTAGATAGTCAATCACGATCTGGTTGTCCTTGCCAATTGTATTTTGGCATAAAGAATTTACTGGTCTGATAGGTCCAATCTATTTCACCTAAGTTGACTGCGGTGTCAGGAGCCCCAGGGTGTAAATGATGATTGAGATGTAGTCCTTCGTACAAGTAGTCCCAACGATGTAAAGGTGAATTGTTAGGTTCCATGTGCCAATGCTGACGCCATACTGCCCAACCAATACCCCAGCATGCCGCACTAGCAGGAATTAACCACACAAACAAAAATAACTTGTAATCTATCAACCACAATATGCCTGCATTAGCAAACACAAATGGAATATAAAATTTATGTAGTAATCCGTACTTTCTACCTAACTGTGCGATATGTTTACTAAACACAGGAGTTTCTTTTGGGTCTACTGTTTTTTGAAACCATATCAACCATGAACGCTTACCACGTTGTGGTCCGTGTGGATCATATTTTGTATCTGAATGTTTGTGATGAATGATGTGTGTCATAGCATAACTTAAAGGTTCGCCTAGTCCAATCATTGACCCTGTCCATAGGAAGAAATACTCTACAGGCTTTGCGACTTTAAAATGTGCATGTGTAAAATATCTATGTAAGGCAATGTTGTTACCAATCATTGAATACACAATGGTATAGAAAAATACTGCTATAGCCCACCAATGCCAACTAGCACCTGATTGTATGCCTAAGTAAATACCCAATGGTAAACTTAGTTGTAGTAATCCAGTTGCGGCTGTACTGGGAGCCATATATTTTAATATCTTATCCATCATATCTTTCTAACACTATACTAGCGTTACGTCCCCCGAATCCAAAACTATTCTTTATAGCGTATTTAATATCTAAATTAGTTCTAGTTGTTGGTAGCAACATTCCATCTCCACATGGATCTATTAGATTAGCATTACCAGGGACCTGGCTATCACGCATACCTTGTAATGTATATATTGTTTCTACTATTCCAGCACCGGCCATGGTATGCCCAAGTTGCCCTTTGTTACTGACCATTGTACGACCTGGAGTAATATCTTTCATAGCATCAAACTCAACTTGATCACCAACAGGAGTGCTAGTTGCGTGGGCATTAACAAAGTCAATACTACTAGCCGGAATGCCTGCTTTACTTAACGCCATGTTAACACATTGTCTAGCACCATGCCCCTCGGGGTCAGGACTAGTATCACTGTCAAATAATGTAACAAATCCTGTACCTTTAACAATGCCATATATTTTACTATTTCTTGCTCGGGCCTTGCTTAATGGCTCGATGATAATTGTTGCGGCACCTTCTCCCATAACAAATCCATTGCGGCTTTTGTCAAAAGGGAAACTGCCTTCAGAACTTAATGCTCCGAGGCTTTGAAACCAATACATATAAATTGGTTCTGCTATATGGTCACAGCCACCTACTATCATAGCATCTAATTCAGGATTTGCTTTTAGTGTATTAATTGCATGCTCTATACTAGTTAATCCTGTAGTGCAAGCACTGTCTAATGCAGTGTTAGGTCCTTGTACTTTATAGATTGCACTCACTTGTGCGGCAGGAAAATCTAATCCAATGTTTAGACTTTTCCTAGGACTTATTTTTTTAACACCGTTGTTTAGTGCTGAGAATATTTCTAATCTCAAACTAGTGCCTGACCCAAACGTGCTAACTACAACGCCTACGTTTTTACTAGTAAGGTTACTATCATTGATTGCTTCATCAACTGACATTAAACAAGCACGAGTATTTGGATCCCAATTTGGCCATCCGTAATTAAAATAGTCTGGGTGTTGGTCACTTTCTTGTAGCTTTGGACTTATGCCTGCTATTTTTATTTTTAATGCTGAGTGTGTGTTAGGAAACTTTGTGTCATCATCATCGGGCCAGATGATTGGACAAATTGCTGATTTTCCGGATAATAGATTTTGCCAACTTGATTCTGCTGTTGTGCCTAATCCATTATGGATACCTATTCCGGTTATAACGTACTGTTCCATCAACTTCCTAAATTATAGTAGTATATAACTAATTATCAGAAACTAAGGCACAGACTGTGTTTTCTGGCAGATTTAGGTTAACAGTTTTTCCAGGAAAAATTTTAGCGTGTTGGAGACTGACTAGAGGTTTGTCATTGGCTGTGATCGGCCCGGTTATGCAGACAACAGTGATACGTTTGTCTATAGCATTAACTGTTTTGGTTGTAGGACCTTTGATAATTTCAACGTCTAACGTTCTAGTGTCTGGAATAGGGTTAAACAACATTAGGCTTAGGCTTTGATCTTGTGTTTGTGTCACATGTTCCATTGCTTTGAAATCTTTAAGATCTATTAATTGTCCAGCACTATCGTCATCTCTTTGCGATATAACTGTACCGTCTTTGTCTTTGATAGTTCCTGTTCCCTTTCCTTCTACAATGTATGTACATTGATGGTAGTGTCCGTTGCCATTATTATGATATACATTAGTTTCGTGCGGCCCAAAATAAGCCATACAGTAGATAAAATTGCCTGCATTAACAGCATTATTTAATATCATAGTATGACTTCAGGATTTGCTAATCCTTCAACTGGTTGTGGCTGCAATGTAGGTAACTCAGTAGCAACTACAGTAGCAACATGTCCACTCCAGTTAGACATGTCTAAAGGGGTCGGGGGATTTTCTGCTAGATCTCTTTGTTGAACATACATGCTGATCTGTGGCCGGATAGCCTCAATGAATTCCTCTAGATTATTCACTATAAAATTTGTAGTTTGGAATGCTACAGCAGGATATTCGTCTATGGATTTCTTGCTGTTTTCTGAACTATATTTTACTAGTACGGTGTGAGAGTCTTGGTCAACTTCCACAATTTTGATATTGATATTACTCATTGATACTCTTTATATTATATTGAATGTGGGTCAACGTAAGCTGTTCCTGCTCGTCGAGGCCCTGCTATAGTACCTTCTGTTATTATAACAACGTTATCATTTCCATTGATTGCTGGACCTGCTAACCCACCTACGCCACCTGGATTGGTATCAGCTGTTCCTGCTATCCCTGCTGATCCACGAGCCCCACCAGCTCCACCAAGACCTGCACCTGCACCTGCGGCACTTACGGTACCATTGTTAGCACCAGCACCATACCCAGCACCACCACCACCTTGGCCTCCGGTAGGTCCGCCACCACCGCCACCACCACCACCGCCACCGGCAATGATGTTGTTGTTTACTAATTTGATTGGATATGCTATATCTAATGCAGTACCACCCGAAGCGCCAGGACGTCCTGGAATTGATGTTGTTCTTACTGTACGGCCTTTGCTAGTGCCGTATACTGGTCTACCTTTACTGTCGAGTTCGGTACCACCAGTGCTAGTGTAACTACCTGCAGGCCCACCGTCACCACCACGACCCTGGACTGTTCCGTTGTTTATTAGCCATACAGTATCACCAGCTGTTAATCCATTGACAAGCAATGCTGATTGCCCACTTGACGAACTACTAACTATTACGTCACTGTTAACTGTGAGAGCAATATTTGATCTTCCTGGATAATAACTTGTTGCACTAAGAAAATCAGATAACACGTAGTTGTTTGCACTAGCCGCAATAGTTATGTTAACTTGTACCGGAGATGCTGGCAATGTTGCTGTTCTAGTAGGAGTTAGGTTAACACCACTTTGTATTGATTCCCAAACACCATCTGCTTTAATCCACCCTGCTGTAATCTGTTTCCAGAGACCACTAGTCTTAACCCAAGCATTAGTGACTTCTTTCCATGTTGAATCTTTAATCCAAGTTTGGAAATTTTTAGTAAATATTAAAATTATTGCACCATCATATCCAGCATAGCCTTTCTTACCACGTGGATAAACTGCATTAGTTAGTCCACCCGGAGTTGTATTTGATCCTGCTGTTAATGTTGAACTAGCAACTAAAGCATTAGCATAATTTTGTCCACCATATCCACCACCAGGAGCTCCTGCATCATCTGCTACCGAAAGTCCTGCGGAACCACCAAACGGATATCCAGCACCCCCGCCACCGCCTGTAGCGTATGCTGTTGTAGAATTTTGTCCTCTTGGTATACTAGTAACTGATGTAGCAACACCACCCGCATATCCTACTGCGCCAAGTTGATAACCAGCACCCCCGCCAGCTCCACCACCGCCTGCGGCTACTAACATAGGAACACTGCCTATTAGGACAGCACTTGCTCCACCACCTCCACCACCTGCGCCATTATATCCTTCGTCGTATGAATTGCTTGCTCCAGCAGATCCGCCTGTAAATGATATTATAGGATTAGTTCCGTCACCACCTAATGAAGTAGTTCCAGTGCCTGCTCTACCGTTTTGTCCACGTGTGCCTACAGAAACAGTTATAACATCACCAGAAGATATAGTAACTATACCTTGTGCAAATCCTGCGCCTCCACCAAGTCGACCATTAGCGCCAGAATGTCTAGCACCTGCGCCTCCACCTGCTCCCCATGCGTACACTAGGAGTTGATTGCTAAAACCAGCTGGCACTGTTACACGGTGACTGCCTGGTGATAGATATTGGAATAGTACTTGATTTGCGGCCATTAATTATCTTCCTTTGGTTCTACAGGAATCATTGGATCTAACACTTCTTCTTCGGTTTTGCTTTTTTGATTATGTGCCCACTCAATGGGGTCAAAAAATTCTGTTAGTAACATAGATTATCCGTAATGCTCTTAATATAAAATATATTTATCACCTTTTTAACACTTGACAACTTTCCTTATTGAGTGTATAATACAACTTCTTATAACAGCTCAAGGTCTAAAAATATGCAAAATTTAGGTGAAAAATTAAACAAAATGATAGCAGATCCAATAGAAGGACCATATGAAGGAGAGGATTTTTGGGTTGATAGCAAAGGTGTTATACAAGTGGGCGAAAATAATGTTAGATTGGCTGGAACAATCTTGCGTAAAGTGAATTTAAGTGGTAAATTTGACAAGAAATTAGTCAGAATAGGCACAAAGGGAGATAGTATAATGTTAGCATTTGACTCTCTTGGTAGCACTGCACCAGTTTATACAGCAAAGATTGGATTCAAGGGCGATATATTGACGCAAGTGCGCAAAAGTGAACAGGGAGAATTTTTCTTATACATCAACGGAAAACGTAATGCTAAAGTATTTTCTAAAATGTCAACAATAAAGACAGCAATCAACAAGTTAGATAAGGAAATGCAGGCAGCCGCTACTGAGCCAGAAGATTTAGATGACTAAGGTTTTTGTTGTAGCTGTTTTGCCCGTTGGATCAATGGTTTCATTTGATTGGCTAATTCTGGATTTTCAGCGGTAGTCTTGATGATGTCCATCATAGGTTCTAAAGCCTTCATATCCTGTTGAGTGGTCGTCTTTCCTTGGCTTGCGGCATCAATTGCTTTAGCTAATACTCCAGGTTGTACTACACTCCCGGTCGCTTGTTTTAAGGTACTAGTGGCTTGTGCTACGTTTTTTAATTGCTCCGCATCTGGTTTTGCACTGTCGGTTCCAACAGTACCTGTAGTACCTACGGTTCCTGTAGTACCTTCTGTTCCATATTCGTCAACTATTTTCTTAAACTTACTCATGTCATATGGTTTGTTTCTTGGTACTTTTGAATAATCTGGTACTTTGATCTCGCCCTTGGCAAACTTATCCCGGGTTTCTTTGTTCTTAAACCAAGTATCTAATGTTTTGGATGCTTTGCTTTCGTCAGCTACTATACCTTGCTGTTTTGCTTGTGCCTGTAGTTCTGCCATGCGCTGTGTCACATGACTTTTCATTGGTTCTTGATTGTTGCTTGGATTACTCTGCAATGTTTGTAGTGCTAACATTTTAGCATCGTATTCTTCTTTATCTTTCAATGGAAGAACTTTATATTCATCTAATTTTAGCACGGCATGTGTGCCTTGCTTGGTCTTTAATAACGTTTGTAAATCTTTAGGATACAATGGCCCAATTGAATCAACATCTTTACGTGTTGGCATATCTAATGCAAGCCAGATTTTAAATTCTTTGTCTGTCATTTTTGCCCAAGAGTTCCAATCAATTAATACTTTTTCGTCGCCTTTAACTGCTTGGTGAAACCATGTTGATCTATCATCATCTTGTTCTTGCCATTGTTCAAGTTTCCAGTCTGTGGACTCTTCTTCATCATCTTTTATGATAGTATATTGTTCTTGCGGTTTGTGTCCTCTGGCATGCCTAGAGCCTTCACGTGCTGGTCGACGGTCAAGGGTATCTTTGAACTCTGCCCATTTTTCAGCAAGTTCTTCTTCTAGTGTCTTAGGAGTTTTGCCTTTGCTAAGATCTTTAATTATGCTTTCTTCCTCTTCACCAACTAGTTTATCACCAACAGGTCCTTTATCTGTCCCTTTGTAATATCCAGTAAATTTTGGATCTTCTGTAATTGTGTTAAATTTCTCTAATATGTTTTTAATATCCATAATACCTAAACCTTAGATGTTGCACGGAGGAACCATGCGTGTTTTGCGAAAGCATCTTGACGCCCTGCTATAAAATCACTAATTCCATATTCTTTTATAGCTTCTGACTCAACAAATAATACTTTCATGATTTCTTGCATTTTTTCGGCATCAGCCAATAACTCTGCTACCATGCTTTGAGGATCTAATACTTCAATTTCATCATCAATGTTAGTCAATGTACTAAATCTATATAAACTGGCAGGCGCATATGATTTTATTTTACGAATGTTTTCAGCAAAGTCATCTATACTAGCATACACTTCTGTATAGATAGTGTCAAACAATTGATGCAATTGATAGAAGTCTGAACCTTCTACATTCCAATGAAAGTTCTGTGCTTTGATTGCAAATGTGTATTGACTAGCAAATGCTATTTTTAATTGGTTAGTAAACTTATCCATTATTTCTTTTTAGCCTTCTTTTTTGGTTGCTGTCTGCTCATAAAGATACTTCTACCAAACCCAGCACCACCGCCCATTGATGTAGCAACGCTACCTGAACTAGTACCACCCGAGCTAGCAGTTTCTGCTACAGGTTTTTTAATATCTTTAAGAACTTCTGCTACCTTCATTGTTGTGATTCCAGTTGTGTATCAATGTATTTATCTACTCTAAAGTTTACTTGTAGATCATCGACTTGAGAAATAGTACCTTCAGCATTTATTAATTGGAAATTGTTAATGGTAAATTTAGCCGCACCTGGTGGAGAATCTACTAATTCTAAATTTACCTTGCAATCTTCTAATAGATTAGTCTTAACCCAGATGTCTTCTTTAAGATATATGCTATTATCCCATATCCAATCACGCTCAACTATAAGATTGTTATTAACATATACACGATATTTTATTAATTTTTTAAGACTTTTTTGATATTCTAGTGCTACGATATAATACATCCATGTGGACCGTGTGGTTCTTTTCCCATCAACAGATTTTTCAGGTGCCATAATTGAAGATTTTGGAAGTTTTCTTCTATCTAAGAACCATTCAGCTAGCTCGTTCCTAACTTCAAATCTAAGATTAGTAGCAACCATACTATTTTTTACGTAATGGTGTTGGTTTTCCGCCTAATCCCATAGCCTTCATGTTATCGGATGCTGTAGTTGTGCCAACATCAACAGTTAATGCATGGCTCCATCGAGGGTCATTTGCTTCTTTCTTATTCTTTGGAATATATCCACTAGCATTTTCAGTGACATTCATGCCTCTGCGTACAGCATCATACAGTGCTGGCGCCAGCTTACCTGCACCTGTTGCTTTTTCAAACTCTTCAAAATTCCCCTCAGCGGCGGCTTGCCTTGCTCCACTAGCACTTACTCCAGCTAATCCTTCAACACCGTCTTCACGTTCACCACTGGATACGAAGTTAATGTTTTTAAAATTATAATAGCTCTTGTTCATCTCGTTGCCATTATAATCTGTTAATAATGTTTTGAAACTGTCTAGTCTATCGCTACCAGCAACAAATGTTACGGATCTGTACCCTTGATTGTAAAGCCAACCAGCTACTTTCATTATGGTATTTAGGTCTCTATTTGCTACGATATGTTTGGCCTGCTGTGGAAACATAGCCGCCAGGAACTTAACTTTAGTGTCATAGTCTAACGGATTCTTTTTGGGATCTTGTGTTTGGCTAGTGAATATGAAATAATCACCACCCTGTGCGGCTTTTGCAACAGTGTTTAATAGTTGTTCATGGCCAACGGTAGGTGGATTCATGCGGCCAAAGCAAAAGGCGGCCTGTTTGTTGTTGTCTACTGCTTCAAATAATTGTGTTAAAAACATAGTAATTCCTTAGGTCTTACTATATTTATCTTAGAGATTCTCAAGCAACCAAAGATAATAAGGACAGTCAAACTTGATAGTGTATGCACCGTTCCACCCAAGATTGATACAACTATCTAATCTATCGGTCATAATACCATCTACTTCTACCGGAGCATCTACCTGATAGTGTGATAATGTCCATTTAAGATTGCCGATGTCAATATCATCAATGACTATACTCTCTATGTTTAACAGCAGGTCACGACCAATATTTCCACCTTCAAGGAGTTCAGTATCATCTGATTCCTTATTCTCTAACCGTATCTTTAATGTGTGCGGACCATCTTCAAATGATCTTATAAACGATACAGTAAATAACTCATCTGAATTTGTACTCAATACCTTCCTTTCAATCTCTTCTTCATTGACCCACACTGAGTATTCGGGTATCTTTTCCCAATACGTGCCACTCAATGTTAGATCAAATTTTAATTTTTCAGTTGACATTACTTAGGTTGGTGCTCGTTAGGATGTTCTGCTTGTTTCTTGCCAGTCAACACATCTAAGTCACCTGCAAACTCATAATGTCCTGAATGATTTAGCAATACTTTGGAGTGTGCAAATATTTGACCACCCTGTTTAGCCCAGCGTCTGCAGAATGTCCAATCCTCTGACAGATAGTGGCCGGCTTCATCAATCTCAGTGTCAAATATTGAGTACATAAATGGCTCAAACTGTTTACCTAGACCAACATCATCTACGTACTTACATTCTGGATATGCGGCACATAGTTCTTCATATACATGACGTTTGAACATCATAAAGCCAGTGCCCATTGTGTCTACTGGAAAAATATCATTTTCAATTGTTGTGCCTGGTTTTACATTGATAACGTATTGGATTGGTAATGCTTTCTTAGGGTAAAGTCCACCAATGACAGCTTTGTCAGCGGCTAACATTTGGAAAATACTTTCCGGTTGGAAACGGATATCGGCATCAATGAACATAAAATGTGTTGCGGCTTTATTAGTCATCATCTTAGCCATTAAGTTGTTACGTGCCCTAGTAACCAAACTTTCATTGACCATGGTGTCTAACGACCATTGTAAGCCCATCTTATTAGCCATTAAGATAAATCTTAGGAAACTAGTAAAGCAAGGTTCGGTAATTTGTCCACCATAACAAGGAATACCAAAATGTATATGCATCTTACTCCAATCAGGTTGAGCGGCTTGTTGAAGATTGACTCCTTCAGTTGGGACCGGTGCCTGTTGGGGTGTTACTAGTGGAGCACTTGTAGGTTTAATACGTTTTGATACTGATTTTTTATTAGCTTTTGCCATTGAAACTCTCTCTTTAATTGAATGTTAACTTATGCTTTTTCTATTTCTACTAGAGCGCCTGGACCTGCTAACTCTTGTACTACAGCTTCTAAACTAGCAACGGTCTCTTCATTGAGACTAGGCATTGCTTCTTCGTTATCTTTAACTAATTTACTTACTTTGATAACTAAAACTTCTTCGTGTAATTTTGCCACTGTACTAATTCCTAAATAATATACTCATATTATTTATCAAGAACTTTTTACTTAAAATTTATTCTAACACAATAAAGCCGTCTTTGTCAACGGTTTTATCTTCCAATAAGTCAAGTTCAGGTGGAATGATAACAAATGTAACTTTTTCACCGTTCCAATCAATAGACACAATGCTACCTGGATCTACTTGTTCAAATAATATCTTCTTACTTAATGGAACTTTAATAAGATCGTTGATCTTACGTGCTAATGGCCTAGCACCCATAGCTGGATCAAAACCAACATCAGTTAAATGGTCTATTAGTTGTTCGCTAGGTCGAACTCGTATGCCCTTTTCTTCTAATAGCCCATTTAATTCGTGTAAGAATTTAACTACAATTTTCTTCATTGAGATCTTGTCTAGTTTAGCAAACTTAATCACAGCATCAAGACGATTGCGGAACTCTGGTTTGAAGAACTTCTTAGCGGCTTCGTCATCGGTACCCGTTTTTTGTAAGTCACGTCCAAACCCAATCGCATTGTTCTCTCCATCTGCAGATCCTAGGTTACTTGTTAGTATCAATATAGCGTGGCGGCAATCAGCTTTCTTACCGTTTGACCCAGTGATAGTACCTTCATCCATGATCTGTAATAATAAGTTTGAGATGTCTGGATGTGCTTTTTCAATTTCATCTAACAAGATAATTGCATGTGGGTTACGTTCAATTTCACTGATCAATAAACCACCACCTAGATTACCATCTTCATATCCAACATAGCCTGGAGGTGCGCCAATCAACTTAGCCATAGAATGCTTCTCTTGATATTCACTCATGTCAAAACGCAACAACTTCATGCTTAATGCTTCAGAGAGTAGTTTACAAAGCTCTGTCTTACCAGTACCAGTTGGTCCAAGGAATAAGAAGTTACCTACAGGTTTGTTATGTGCTTTCATACCTGCTTTAGCAACGTATATCTTTTCTAGTATTTGGTCAACTGCTGAGTCTTGCCCGTATAAGTTATCTTTAATTGTTGCGTCTAAATTAGTTAAATTTTCGTTGGCTTTTTCAGTAAGTAAGTTTTCTCTTGGAATCTTAGTTGCCTTGCTGATAGTGTCAACGATATCTAATTTCTCTACTGTAAATTTAGGGTCAACAATCTTAAGTCGAGCGCAACTCATGTCAATTAAGTCTATAGCTTTATCTGGAAGTTTCTTGTCAGGCTGGTATCGAACTGACAGTTCAACTGATGCATCTATAGCGTCATCGGTGATTTTGCCACCATGGAACTTTTCAAAATGCACACGAAGTCCACGCAAGATGTCTTTGGTAATGTCTGGTGTTGGTTCATCGATGTTGAGTTTATAGAATCTACGCATTAAGGCACGATCTTTTTCAAACGACTGTGTATATTCTTCATATGTCGTTGATGCAATAACTTTGATGTTGCCTTTAGCCAATGCTGGTTTCAACATGTTGGCAAAGTCTACTGAACTTGATCCACCTGACCCAGCTCCTTGCATTTGATGGGCTTCGTCAATGAATAGGATAGTGTTACCTTTTTGGTTCAATGCACCTAACACATCTTTTAGTTTTTCTTCAAACTCGCCTCGATACTTACTGCCAGCAAGCAAGCTACCAATTTCTAAATTATATATCGTGTAAGGTAATAGATATTCAGGGACATCACCGTCAACAATCTTGTGTGCTAGTCCTTCGGCAATAGCTGTTTTACCCACACCTGGATCGCCAATCATTAACACGTTGCTCTTTTGTCTTCGTGCAAGGACCTGTGCTATCTCTTCTAACTCAGTAGCCCTGCCTATAACTGGATCAATCTTACCGTCAGTCACTTGATTGTTAAGATTAGTACAGTATTCCTCTAGTATCTTGTCGCTGTAATTAGATTTAACTTCTTTAGATTTCTTAAAGACGCCATGTACCTGGGTATAATACTCAACCAGACCACGTCTGTTAATTCCCCATTTGAGTAAGAAATATGCGGCATGACTGTTAGTCTCTTGACTTATGCTTAGATATAGATCAATGGTTTCCATTTGCTCGCGAGCACTGAACAATACTTGGGTAAACGCACGATTAAATACTCTCTCTAAACTATGTGTGCGTTGTGGTACCAATGTTTCAACTAATCCTGCAGAGTCTGCAGGTGGAACAATGGTAACCAAATATTCTTGCTTGCCGATGTATTCGTAAAGGTCTCGTAATAGTTCTTCAACCTCAACTCCGTAGTTTACAAGAGTCTTATTAAATTCTGGATATTCAACTAATGCTATCAACAGGTGTTCCAATGTCACGTATTGGTGATTGTAGTCCTTGGCAATGGTGGTTGCGGTGTCGACTATTCTTTCAATTTCTGGATTTGAATGTATTGACACTAATAAATCTCCCTTATAAAAATATTTAGTTTATATATCACAGGTTTCTAAGTATGTTTAACTGTTCATCTGATAATATTGGAGTTTTGATGTTTACTGCTACTATCAAATCTCCCCTAACATTGCTGTTCATTTGGTATAGTCCTTGACCCTGTAATCCAAATTTTGTATTATGTTGACATCCCTTGGGGATCTTAATACTGTATTCTCTATTATCGATTCCGGTGACAGTTCGATCACATCCTGTCATTGCTTCAATAGAATTAATTTCTAATGTACTTACTAAATTTATACCGTCAAGTTCAAATCTTTCATCACGCAATAAACTTATTATAACATACAAATCTCCTCGTGTCAATGACTCAAACATGTTATCACCAAGGCCAGTATATTTGATAGTAGTGCCGTTGCTAACACCTTTTGGTATTTTTACTTCTACATTAAATCTCTCACCTTTTGTAGTTTGTACACTAATTGATCTAGTATGAAGCTCAAGTGTGTCAGCTAAATTAATCTGTAGATTAATTCGAAGATCTTTATTACGTCTAGGCTGTTGTGTTTTCCTAAATGGATTACCACCAAATCCCTGATTGAAGAATTGGGCAAATATGTCATTTGGGTCGCCCCCACCAAATTGGAATTCAAAATGACTACCATTTGGGCCTGATTGTTGAAATGGATTTGGATTGTCGTGTTGCTGTCGTTTTGCTGGGTCAGTGAGTGTTTCGTATGCTGACTGTATCTCCTGGAATCTTTGTGTATCACCACCTTTGTCAGGATGATGTTGACTAGCCAACTTGCGGTAAGCTCGCTTAATATCGGACTCGGAGGCTTCCCTAGGAACTCCTAATGTTTGATATGCATCAGCCATTATTTCTTGTTACCTCTAGCAAGTTCATTTTTGTACCATGCTCTTTCTTTGGTGTAGATTGATTCAAAATCTTCCTCAAGATCACATTGCTCAGTAATTAGTTGCCCGCTCGTAGCATATCCTCTTTTAACTAAAACACTTATTCCAGTCCTAGCGTCATTTGCGCCTTCACCAATTTGTAAACATCCATATGGAAAAGTAACAACGTCAAACGTGCCATCATAAAGCTCTTCACGTAACTCGGCTACAAATCGTCTACAGCCATCGATCCGCATAGTGTCATGGAATACAATGATTCCGTTTTGGCTTAATTCTGGATATATCACATCAAAATCATTCTTAATACCTTCGTAACTATGACACCCGTCAATGAAAGCTAAGTCAATGCAGCCACCGTGCCTGCTCTTAATTAAATCTCTAAATTCCTGTGTCTTACTATCGATTTTAGTAAGTTCAAAATTGTCTATGCCCTTACTGCGCAGGTATTCTTCACATTCTTCCTTGCTAGACCAATGTTCAAATTGGTTGTTTAGCCCATGTGTGTCCCATATATCGTACCCGTAAACTTTACCTTTTTCGGGGTTGTCTGGGATTGTAACAATTGTTCTTGCTCCCATACAAAGCCACTCAGTGGTGTATGCATTTGCTACGCCAATCTCTACAATGGTCCTACATTGGTTTAGGTATATAAGAGATTGTAATAATGGTCGATGCTCTTCAACAAATATTTGTTTTTCTGCCATATTAATCCTGTGTTGGTGTTATATACAGTATACAATAAAAAAGGGTAAGCGTCAATGCTTACCCTAGTATTTAATTGAAAAAACCTGCCAAAAAATATTTTTACAGAACTGCGCCAATGCCTGTGATTAAATTGTCTAACACTTCGTTGGCCCGTGATCTAACTGCTAGATCATCAGCGGCCTGTGAAATCTTTTCTGAACGTTTGATGTCTTCTAATAGTTCTTTGTATTCATCATCGCTTAACGCACCGTTAGCGTGTTGTTTTTTAAGGTTAAGAACATCTTCGGCCCAGTTAGCTAATTTAGTATTGTCGTTACCTACCCATTCTTCTAATTCTTGTTCTACGTTCATGTCCGTCTCCTTATCTAGGTTTGTCACCAATTACGTTAGTGATTATTGTAGCATTCTTTTCAATGTTGCCGAACTTGCTGGTACAGTAACCCATGCTAACATCTTTCTTGTCAATGTTATAACGTTTATCTAAACCTCTAACAATTTCTAAAAGCTCGGCGGTCATGGTCACGGTTTCCTCGTTACGAGGAATTGATTCTGCATAATTTTTTAATTCTAGTGTAGTGCCCCATAGCCTACTTACCTCGGCATTAACTTCTGGAGTTCCACATTTACGAGCACCTAGGTTGGCTTGTGTTCTTACTTGTACAGCTAACAAGTATTCATTGTTATCAAAGCGTGCCATGTCAAAGTAGTCCCATGCTTCATTTAAGGTAGCACACCCCGACATAGTCAGTAGCATCGATAATGTTATTAATAGTTTTTTCATTTTATTTTCCTTTCTTAGGAACTTTTTTAGGTTTAGGCGCAAGTAATGCGGCGACTTTACTGGTTTTTTTAACTTTTGGTGTTTCTTTAGGCTGTTCTTTTTTACCTAGTATTCCGTCTAACCAGCCCATTTTATTTTTCCTGAGTTTCTTTGTGTATCAATCGGTTGCTATCGTACCATCGTTGCCACTGTTCATACTTCAATTGTAATTCACGATACTTGCCATAGTTTACAGTTGAGTTATCTAATATCTCAGATAACTGAGTTGCATCTTCTGGTAATGTTTCTAATTTTTCTGGTTCCATTAATAATGGTTCAGGTGCTTGCGGAAAGTTCATAGTTACAGGAACAGTCTTTGTTGATGCACAGCCTGATAGTATAAACATCATAGCAATAATTACTACTGCAATCGCCCATTGTGTTCTATCCATTATTTGCCTCTCCCAGTAATACCCTCATTATACAGGTCAATTACCCCAGGTGTCAACTCACAACCTTGCCGATTAATTTGCTCTTTCATTTGTTCGATGAGATATAGTGTGCCTTGTGTGTCTTCTTTAATAATTTTAGTTTCTGTTTCGATTTTAGTTACAATCTTAACATTTTCTTCTTGTGATTTTTGTTCAGCTATTTCAATCTTTGCTTGCATTTCAGCAATGCGAGCGCGGTATTCCATTTCAACACCGTAACCACCTTTGAAGTACAATGCCGGGATCAATACCGCTAGCCCAACTAACCTTAATATCAAGGCCTGTTTACCAGCAAAAGGTATCCACTTGGTTAGGTGTCCTAACACAAATGCACTAGCTCCCCCTATCAAGGCAATATTAATTACCCAGACTAGGAAACTATCAGGAATAAAGTTTAATAACCACATGTTAGGCTATAAGACCTGTTTTATATACAGTTCTGCCATTTTCTTTCATTGCCGTTAATGCTAACTTACGATTATCACCGTTAGCTTTATAACTTACATGTACCCATCCTGAGTCTGGAATACCAGGAGTGTAAAATTCTAAGATAACTTGATCAAACTCTGTATGGTCTACAATCCATTGTGCCACATCAGCGTTTGCAACTCCAGGGCATTCAATGTCTACTGCTTCGCCATAACAATGTTGACTTGTGGGCGAGCCACCTACTTTCTCATTGAGTTCTGGGCCTCTGTAACCTGAGTTGATTACTGTTGGTCCAAAGCGTTCACGTACTGGCTGTACTACTTTTTCAAATAAGGCTTTAGCCGCTTCTAGATGCTGGTCGTTTGGTGTGTTGTCTATATCGTGTCTGAGAGCTGTTTGACTTTTAGTATACTCAGCTAGGGTAAAGTTTTTTGATAACTGCATTTGAATATCCTCGTAAATAATTGAAAAAAGAGAGGAGTTTTACTTACCCTCTTTCTTCCAGATCTGATAACCACCGTAAATAATAGCCACATAAGCCGCAATTGACAGTAATGGTTTGAATACAATAGCCACAACACCAATTGCTACTAGTGCTACACCGTTTTGTGAGCTTCTTTCAGCCCAACGTTTCTTGATCCATACTTTTAATAAATCCATTTCACGTTCTCCTATTTAAGTCCAGCCGCAATACGCAGGCTTTCTGTAAATTCATTTACAGGCGCAGTAGTTGTTACTTCAACTCCAGCGGATGTTTTTAGTTGATCGATTTCTTCCTGATCCTTCTTGTACCTTTTGTTATAGTCTTCTGAAGTCAATGAGACTGTAGATGCTAATACCTCTTCAGTTAACTCATATTCAGCTGGATTCCTATAATACTTAAAAGTCCAATCAGTGATTTCTTGTTCTGTCAGATTCATAATGTCATTCATCATAATCATAATCTGTTCAGGTAATTTTTCTGTGCGTTGTAGTTCAACAAATATCAGATAGTCTCCACCTTCTTTTTCGCCCGAGCTAACGTCAGCATCAAGAACAAAATCAAAGCCTTTTTCAATAAATCCGACCATATCAGCTCCGGCTTCCTTGCCAGTAACTTTAAAGCTGAGTACGCTGACATCAGCGTCATCGCCCATCTTGCTTTTATATTCGTCAATATGTAGTGACGTATTAACCAGGCGTTTTAAGTCGCCCATTTCTAAATTCTCTCTGAGGATGCGATTAAATTTCATTTGCTTGCTCTTCGTTTGGATTAAATTCAGTTGAGGCGTCCTGGCCTTCTTCGTAGGCCGCTTCAACGTCTTCTAAATCTAAGTTTTCACTTTCTAACTCTAAACTGCCTTGTTGTATTTCTTGCATTAATTTTTTGGGCATAACTATCTTAACTAACCAAACTGATTTTTTAGCCATCTTTGGCATTTTGGTGCCTTCTTCAAAATCATCTGGAGATTTAAGTTCCACAGGATACTCAAGTAGATCTCTGCTATAATAAATTTCGCAATCGTAGTCCAATAGTCTTTCGCCGCCTCTGGGATCTGGCATCAGCTTATAGGGCCACATGAATGTGCAAGTTACGAAATATTTCTCGTATACAGGTCCTTCTACCAGTTCGCCATCTTTCCAATTGGCAAAAACATAGAGATCGAGCTCATCTAACACACGCTCAAAATCTAGCAAGCTGGTCAGGGCAGAATCTGTCATGAATATTTCTTTGGTATTGTCTATTACATCTGAAATTGGTTTAGCCATAGTTTCCTACTCTTTTTTATTATTTATCGATTCCACGGTCCTTGTATGACTTAATTCCTTGCCATACCTGCTGATCTAACCAATGTTCTTGTACGTATTTGACATACTTCTTGTTAGGGCCTTCCTCAATGAACTTCATAATGTCTGGGTTGTCATGGGCTATAGGAAAATCTAATATCTTGCTTAACCATTTTAGGTATCTATCTTTGTACAGGAAGAATGCTTCATGATCTAAATAGTGTACATCACCTAAGGTGTCAAAGTAGTCAACAGCAATAGGCAATGTTGTTTCTTTGCGTACTCTTTGTTGTTGTAGAGCATTTACGTATTGGTCTCTAACTATGACACATATCTGCACATTAACGCCAAGATCTCGTACTACGGACGCCATTTTGTCAATTTTAGGCACCTGTTTTACACCATCGTACACAAAGGGTACACTTACATTAGCTACCCAGTAATCATGCCCTTCAAATTGGTCTAGAGTTAGTTTATCAGGGTTAACCCAATAGTCAGCAAACGGTTCTTGATCACTAGGAACCCAATACTCATCTAATAGATCTTTCCAGCCACCAACATCAGGATGTAGGCTTAATAGTCTACTAAACAAATGATTGCCTGACCCTTGCGGCCCTGTTATGATTAAGAGTTTCTTCATGGTTTCTCTTTAAATGTTACACCCAGTCGATTACCCATGTCAAGTTCGTTATGGTCAACGGTATGCACATACTTACGATTGGCATCATCTTCTAACAAGTGTTTGACATTTGAGTCTACAGGAATATTTACATCTAAACTCTTTACATAATCATTCTTGTACATATACAATAATTCGTAGCTTAGAAATATGGGGTTATCTATACCACGCAATTGATTTAATAGCATAGGCAGTGTACTTTCTTTACGTATTCTTGTTTGTTGTTCGTGTAGTATATTTTGATCTCTCCCAACCACTGCAAACTTAACTTTGACTCCTTGACGTTCAACAATTCGTTTGAATAAATCTAAATTAGGTTCCCATAATGGGTTAACAGTATCATTGGGTATGCCTAACGGAACGGATATTGATGTAAAGTAGTTGTCGCTTTGTGTCCAATCAAATTGGCCGAGTATACTAGGGTCACGCCAATACTTAGCGAAAGGTTCAGCAGTGCGATGTGCCTCCCAATAGTTTTCTAATAGAGTTTTCCACCCAAATACATCTGGATGTTGGCTAAACACTTTTGACCATAGGTGATTACCTGCTCCTTGTGGTCCTGTTAAGATCAACATTTGTTTAGACATCGTATAATAACTCTTTTAGTTCTTTAGGAAATACAGGTAACTCCATACGTTCTGGATGCCATACTAATCCCCATATGGGTAACATGCGATGTTTAAAGGCTTCACAGCTACCATCCTCTCCGGTGGCTACAGGTGCTAGTTCTTCTCCTAACGTGTATATGCCAACATCATGAAAGCTGTTGACTGTGTGCGTTTTTCCTTCCATGTATACCGTATGATCACCGTCTCTATGTCCGGATAACTCTTTGTTGAGACCGTCATGTAAATAGTTTAAAAGGAATGCACCGTGACATATACCTACCACTGGTAACCCTTTTTTCAATGCTTCACTCCAACATATTAATTCTGTCAATGATCTAGCCTGGGTGTTTTCTCCCCCGCTGATTATTAACATGTCAACTTGTAGATCTAATCCGACTAGATTAGGCACTGCTATGACTTCGTGCTGGCTTAACATAGTGTACCAATTTGGGTCTAGACAGTCGTGGACTATGCCATTGATCTCAGTTTGTCTTTGTGTTATCGCAATCTTCATTTAAAATAAGATAGATAAATTAAACCCGGGACTATAATTAATACTTGAGGTAAGAAGTTTAATAACAAGGCTCGCTCATTCCATTTAAGTGCGACATACGTCCAGCCTGCAATACCTATTAGCTGTAGGATTGAATTCCAAGGAGTAATTCCTAGGGTGTGGAATATCATTGCGACTAGGATAGTAACGGCACTACAGTATTTGACTATTGCTGTATAATCTTTCATTGAATCCTCAGAGAATAAAAAAGGGACCTAAGTCCCTTTTTATTGAAACTATACAATTAATTATGCTGAGTAAGCTTCATCAATTAATTTTTGTGCTTCTGGTAGTGCTGTTGTGTTCATACAACTAACAGCAAACAAGTCCATTCTCATTGTACGAGCAATTTGTTCTACTCGTGCTTGAGTTGCTTCGTCTGTTGCTAATAGTGCTAGTGAACGTGCACCGATGTTAGCGTGGAAGCCTTCATCTTTAGCAATTTTAGCATATGTTGTAGACACATATTCGTCTTGAATACATTCTGCCATTTTATTCCAAACTGCTTCTGCACGACCTTCAGCAATAAACTGATATGCCGCCATTGCAAGAGGATCAGTAGCCGCTTCATATTTTTCTAATAGAGCCGCACCTTTTGCTGTTGGATTTGCTTCTTCAGCTAAAATAGCCGCTTCTACGTCTAGTGTTTCGCCTGTGATATGTTCGATAACATCTCTAACCATACCAAAGTGTTTAGCTTCGTCTTGTGCTTGTTTAGTTAACAAT
>Ga0208768_1000501_pt1 | contig 25657 bp, 25 predicted proteins | sample AntAceMetag02UK1_FD_184760 | JGI IMG/M metagenome (GOLD analysis project Ga0208768, IMG submission 184760) | Saline lake microbial communities from Ace Lake, Antarctica - Antarctic Ace Lake Metagenome 02UK1 (SPAdes) (version 2) | ecosystem: Environmental > Aquatic > Non-marine Saline and...
AGGAACATGTCGGTCTGTGGCGGAGGTGTCTTTTTGAACATACCTAAAGATAGGGCTTTCGCCCGTTTTTCCCTAACTAAAATTACCGTAATTTTATCCCGAAGAGGGACTTTTCGGAGTGGACTCAAAATTCATTTTTGATTTATTGATTTACAGTTAAAAAAGCTAGCTTATCTAAAACTTTAACTTTTTGACTTTTTTCCTCTTTTACTTGAGTTTTCGCTACAAACTCAATACTTAAGCTTCAAAATTAATACGTTTCGCTTAATAAACCCTGCTCCAATAGGGGAATCTGAAAGCGTTCCAATTCCGATGGTGTATGTTCCCGTTCAAAAATTAATGCCGCCTTTTGTAGTATATCCGGATGTTCATTGGCTATATTAGTGCTTTCGGTAGGGTCTTTGGCCAGGTTGTAAAGTTCCAAAGTGGGATTTTCTTTATCCTTTACATGTTGACGTACCACTTTCCAATCACCCATGCGGATAGCCACCTGTCCACCATATTCCGGAAATTCCCAGTACAAAAATTCGTGCTGTTTTTGATCGGTTTCTCCCAATAAAGTCGGCAGTAGACTGATGCCATCCGTATCTTCCGGAACGGGGTACCCTGCAACCTCCCCAAAGGTCGCCATCATATCGTAATGTATAGAGGGATGATCACTTTCCGTACCCGCCTTAATTTTAGAAGGCCATGTAAAAAAGGTAGGTACGCGAATCCCTCCTTCGTACACAAAACCCTTTCCCTTACCAAATTGTTCTTGGAACGGACCCGAACTATTGAACCACTCCGGATTGACACCACCTGCCGCGGACGGCCCATTATCTGAGGTAAAAACGATCAAGGTATTATCATAAAGTCCTTGGTCTTTAAGTTGTTGTACCAGCTTACCCACGTTCTCATCCAAATAGGAAATCATGGCCGCATACGCCGCCTTTGGGTTTCGATGTGGGAAATAGCCAAGTCCCTTATTCGCTAAGAAAGGTGGTTCGTCCCCAAATTTTTTAATGTAATGGTGCACCCATTTTTGAGGTGCCTGTAGGGCAACGTGCGGCAATGGCGTGGCCCAATAGAGGAAAAAAGGGTCCTTTCCTTGCGACTTTACAAAACCTGTAATTTCTTTGAACATGAGGTCCGGCGCATACTCGGGCTGTGTAAACTTTGCGTAGCTCGCAGGGTTTAAGGAGTCCAATCTCATGTCAAAAACTGTGTGCGGGGCAATGGTATCGTTCTTTAGGTGTACGCGGTTCCTGTTTTTATAAAGATGTAAAGGGTAATAGGTATGCGCCTGTCGCTGGCAATTATACCCATAGAAAAAATCGAATCCCATGTCATTGGGAACGGAATGCGTATGCGGTGCCCCCAATCCCCATTTTCCTACTAATGCTGTTCTGTAGCCTACGTTCTGCAAACGCTGCGCCAAGGTTACGGTCTCTTTTGGCATGGGATGCTGCCCCTCTAAAGTGGAATCTTTGGCCATTGCCCTATAATCCCAGACATTACCACGGTCTCCCCATTCGTGATTCCCCCGAATATAGGCATTGCCGGAATGTTTGCCCGTTAAAAACATGTACCTAGCGGGAGCACATACCGGAGCGCTACTGTAATGCTGGGTAAACAACATTCCTTGCTTGGCCAAGGCATCAATATGTGGGGTTTCAATCTGATGCTGACCAAAAACACCCAGCTCCCCGTACCCGAGGTCATCGGCAAGAATATAAATAATATTGGGTTTTATTTGTTCGGTATCCGCCACCTTGACCTCTTTTTCGCCGCATGAAGCAAGGGAAATGACGGTTGTCATAACAAGGCTGTATTTCGATAAACGCATACTACTAGGTTTAGTTGGAAAAGATACCAATTATCACGAAAACCAGTTGCCCTATTTTCTAAAATGTGTACTTTAGTTTACTGATTCTTGTATGTCCGTGGCAAATCGATTGGTAAAATACGCTATCACATCAATCATCATACAAACCGTATACCTATTTTTATGAACGTTCCGTCAAAAAAACATATTCTTAAACACTCCATTCTTCTATGCTGTGGACTATTGATGCTGTCCTCTTGCAAGGAATCGGCCGCAACTAACTTAGAAGAACATCAATATACAAATGCATTGATCAACGAAACGAGTCCGTATTTGCTGCAACACGCCCATAATCCGGTAGACTGGCGACCTTGGAGTCAAGCTGCATTGGACGAAGCAAAGGAGAAGAAAAAACTGGTATTGATCAGCATAGGCTATTCCTCTTGCCATTGGTGCCATGTAATGGAAGAAGAAACCTTTGCCAACGACTCCATTGCCAAAATAATGAACGAAAATTTCATCAATATAAAGGTAGATCGTGAGGAACGCCCAGATGTAGATCAAATATACATGACCGCCGTACAATTGATGCAGGGTAATGGAGGGTGGCCCTTGAACGTAATTACCCTGCCCAACGGAAAACCTTTATATGGTGGAACCTACCACACCAAGGAACAATGGGCTAAAGTACTAACCGAAATAAGCAAGCTATATAACGAAGACCCCGAAAAGGCCGAAAAATACTCGGATATGGTAGCGGAAGGGATACAGGAAGTGAACCTGATTTCCCCTTCATCGGACTTTGAGATTTTAGACAAGGAAGTACTCACGGAAAGTTTAAAAAACTGGAAACCGAATTGGGATACCGTCTGGGGCGGAGAAAAAAGCGATGAGAAATTTATGCTGCCCGTAAATCTGGATTTTTTGTTGGATTATGCACTACTTACCAATGATTCCGAAACCCTGCAGCAAGTAGAACTCTCGTTGGACAAAATGGCCATGGGCGGGATTTATGACCATGTCGCCGGAGGATTTTACAGGTATAGTACCGATCCCGAATGGAAAGTTCCACATTTCGAAAAAATGCTTTATGATAACGCACAGGCCATTAGTCTTTATGCCAAGGCCTACAAAGTGTTCCGTAAGCCAGCCTACAAGGACATTGTATTGGGTACGATTGCATTTTTGGAGCGAGAAATGAAAAATCCCGAAGGAGCCTATTATGCAGCTCTGGACGCGCAAAGCGAAGGAAAAGAAGGAAAATTCTATGTGTGGACGGAAACCGAGCTAAAGGAAATAATTAGTGATGGGTTCGACCTTTTTTCTGCCTACTATAACATAGAAAAAGAAAGTGTTTGGGAGGACGATACCTATGTGCTGCACACCTCCGTTGATGATGAAAAATTTTCTGCCAAAAATGAGCTGAGCCCATCACAACTCCAAACTTTAAGGGCAACATGGCACCAAAAATTACTTACGGCCAGGGAAAATAGAGTACGCCCACGCACCGATGATAAAATACTGATTTCATGGAACGCCCTGCTCATCAATGGCTATGTAGACGCTTACAAGGCCTTTGGCACAGCGGCCTATTTACATGCCGCACAGGACATTCTAAAAAGTCTACAGAACTATGGCTACTCCAATGGCGAACTGGGACATTCCTATAAAAAGGAAAGCAAACATATTCCTGCATTTTTAGAGGATTACAGCCTGTTGGCCAACGCCTGCCTGAATTTGTACAGCCTTTCCCTAAACCCGGCTTTTCTGAAATTGGCCGAAGAACTGACCAAAACAGCACAGGAGAAATTCAACGACACGGCCTCAGGAATGTACACCTACAACCAAGGGAACGAACTTATAGCAAAAATCATAAAGACCGATGATGGCGTGATACCCTCCCCAAATGCCATTATGGCTCAAAATCTATTGCTACTGGGACATATTCACTATGATAAGGAAGCCATGAAAAAAGCAAAAACCATGCTCTCCTCAATGGTATCCATGGTGCAGGAAAGCCCGTATTCCTATGCAAAATGGAACAGTCTTTTATTACAGACCACCTACCCTTTTTATGAAGTGGCCATTGTGGGGCAGGAAGCGAAAACCGTTTTGGCGGCCATGAGCAACGAATATGTGCCCAATACATTATTGGTGGGTAGTACCGTGGAAAGCGAGCTTGCCCTATTTGAAGGCAGGTATACGGAAGAAGGCACGTTTATCTATGTCTGTAGGGACCATACCTGTAAGCTCCCCGTCAAAACGGTTAATGAAGCTCTTGAACTTTTAGGAGGAAAAAGAAATACAACCCAAATTCCGTCTTTAGGATTTGATGGGTTGAAGTAAGCGGATTTAGATATCGCTCAAAAAATAGAACTATGCTGTTGTTTTTATTGGTCGTAAGTGTATTGATAATCGTGGTACTAACCGCCAAACTGCATGTGCATCCGTTTTTGGCCCTCCTAGCAGCTTCCTTATTTTTTGGTATTTGCAGCGGAATGCCATTGCCTCTGCTGCTTAGCTCCATAGAGGAAGGTTTTGGTGGTACGCTGGGCAAAATAGGGCTTGTGATTTTACTTGGAGTGCTTATAGGTGCCTTTTTGGAACAGACTGGTGCCGCTTATAAAATGGCGGAAATGGTGCTGCGCATTATAGGCAAAAAGAACGTACATGCCGCCATGGGAATTCTTGGCTATATCGTTTCCATCCCTGTTTTTGCGGATAGCGGTTTTATTATTTTGAACCCCTTGAACAAATCGTTATCAAAAAAAGCAAAACTATCCCTTGCCGGAACTAGTATCGCCTTGATTCTAGGTCTTATGCTTACCCACGTCATGGTACCGCCAACCCCAGGGCCTATTGCCGCCGCAGGTATTTTGGAAGCGGATATTGGTCTGGTTATGGTTGTGGGGCTTACGGTGAGTGCCCTATCCCTGATCGTTGCGATTTTTTACGCTAAAAGAGTGGCGGGCAAAACCTACATAGACCCGAATCCTGAACTCACGGAAGCGGACATTATTGAAAAAACGAAAACAGCACCCAGCACCTTCAAATCGTTTTTGCCCATTGTAGTGCCCATCCTACTCATCATAAGTAAGTCGTTGGTGCTTTTCTTCCTACCTACGGCCGCTTCAACTGATTTTTTTATAAGTCTGATTACCTTTATAGGTTCCCCATTAATTGCATTGGTCATTGGCTTGCTATTGGCTTTTACCCTGCCGAAAAAATTTGATTTGACCATGCTTTCCGAAGCAGGCTGGACAGGAAAAGCACTACAAAGCGCATCAACTATACTGCTAATCACTGGAGCGGGCGGAATTTTTGGTAAAATACTACAACACTCCAGTATTGGAGATGTTATGGCCAATATGTTTGAAGGGATAACAATCGGTATTTGGCTTCCATTTCTTTTAAGTGCGGCGATTAAAACTGCTCAAGGATCTTCCACCGTTGCCTTAATTACTACAGCCTCCATAATGGCTCCGTTAATGGCGAGTATGGGGTTTGATTCAGAAATGCTAAAGGCACTTGTAGTTATTGCAATTGGCGCAGGCGGATTGGTCGTGCCACATGCCAACGATAGTTCCTTTTGGGTGGTCACCCAACTTACGGGAATGAACGTAAAGACAGGTTATAAGCTTTATACGAGAGGCGCACTGTTGATAGGTGTTTTTTCGGCCCTTGTCATTTTTTGCATTTCCTTATTTCTTTAGGATTTAAGACCCCCTTCCTTAAATTTTACACCCCGTTTTAACCTTTTACTGGTACTAACTGTAGGTGCTTCAATGAAAGCTTCTATGCCTTGGCAAAATCGTTAAGGAACATGCCAACGCTATGTTTAGGGTAAAAGCATTGGTCTCTATTTTTTGTTGGGCAGTATTACCGGTTCACCGTTTTTGCCCTCATCGGTAATAAAATAAGTTTCAAAATCGCTGTCAGAGATCCAACCTGTATCCATTTTATTTCCTTCCAAATAATTTTTGTAAAAGCCTTCTCCATGGGTCATAGGAAATTGCTCGTATAAAAACCCATAGCCATCCATGCGCCAATCCCCTTGTTCCTTCAATTTTTGCACCATAAAGTCATGCAAATAGGTCTTTGTAACCAACCAAGAAACCTCATCGGCCAAATTTTCCACACAAAATGGGTCTTTTAGTAGATTGTAAAGCTCTTCACTAGGCCTTTTTCCAAAATTTAGTTGCCAGAAACTGTAATTTTCTCCGCTGCGTCTCAAATTCAAAAGGACTGTTTTTGTTGGACTTCCGTCCGTATTCAAATAACCGGTCTCAGGGTTTCCAGATGGCCAACGTTGGGGCTCGTAGTTTTTTATATACAACATGGAATCTTTAAAAACACCCCGAACGGGATATCCTGCTTGGTTTGGCCTGCCCGTATCGTGACGCTCTTTTCCTACTAGGACATAATTTCGTCCCTTTCCCAAATCAATCTCATCGCTATTAAAATATTCGGTCAAACTCGTTCCTGTAAAAGGTTGCATACCACTACTTAACCAAGGAATTTCGGCCACTTCCAATAGGGTTGGAGCCAAATCAATAAAACTCACGAAATCATTTATTGCACTGCCCTTATCCTTAATTTTATTGCTCCATGACATCGCCAGGGGAATATGGTTTGAGCTTTCATATGGATTCCCCTTTACCCTCGGAAAAGGCATTCCGTGATCGGAGGTATAAATAATCAGGGTATTATCCATCATGTTTTTCTGCTCCAACATGTCCAGAATCCGTTGTACCTGCCCATCCATATATTCTATTTCATAGGCGTAGTCCAACAGGTCCTTGCGAACTACGTCCGTATCGGGCCAGTATTTTGGGAAGTCGGTAATCATGTCGGTTCTTTTATTTCCGAGCCTGGTTCCAGAATCAAATTCATATCCCCTATGCGGCTCCAGACTTCCCACCCAAAAACTCCAAGGTTGGGCACCATCCACTTCTTCCAAAAAGGCATCGAAATTACCCACATAGTCGTTTTTGGATATTGCGGAGGTAGGAGGAATCAATGTCAAAGCATTATATGCTTTCCCTGTCAAGTTTCTAGGCTGATTATCTTCCGTTTTCGATATTCCTGGTGCCCACCCCTTGCCGGTGTATCCTGTCTTGTATCCATGGGCGGCCAAAACTTCTGGAAAGGTCTTGAACTTGGTAGGAAAATAAGGCAAATGGTTAACCGCGGCATCCAATTGCCAAGAATTGCGTCCTGTTAAGATGGAGGCCCTAGACGGTGCGCATTTTGCATTTGGAGTATACGCTTTGTTGAACAATAGTCCGGCTTTGGCTATCTGGTCAAAAGCAGGGGTGTTTACATAGGTACTGCCATAGGCACTCATATCGGTTCCAGCATCGTCAAGAATTATAAAAAGGATATTGGGGCGGTCTTTTTGTGCCAAGGCTGAAAAACCGATGAAAATTCCGAAAATAAAAAGGACTACCTGTTTCATTCTATTTTATATAGGTTCAAAGTTGATTTAACCAATTATAAAAGGTACTCAAAATTTAATAATTTTTTGTTTTTTCTAGCAGAGAAGCTCTAAAACAAAAAATGCACCCCATTTGGAGTACATTTTTTAATTATAAGTCAGTTCAAAGGTTTAGTTCCCCTTCTTATAGTCCTCTAAAAACTTCGCCAAACCACTATCGGTCAACGGATGCTTTAGCAATCCTTTGATGGAGGACAAAGAGCCTGTCATTACATCGGCACCAATTTTTGCGCAATCGATAATATGCATTACGTGACGTATGGATGCCGCCAGTATTTCGGTTTCATAACCGTAGTTATCATAAATTAATCGAATATCGGCGATTAGGCCTAGACCGTCTGTGGAGATATCATCCAATCTTCCTATAAAGGGCGAGACATAGGTTGCTCCCGCTTTGGCAGCCAATAATGCCTGACCTGCGGAAAAAACCAAGGTTACATTGGTCTTGATTCCTTTGTCCGAAAAGTACTTACAGGCTTTTACCCCATCGCCGATCATGGGGAGCTTTACCACGATTTGTGGATTTAGGGCCGCGAGTTTTTCCCCTTCGGCTACCATTCCCTTGAAATCTGTGGAAATAACCTCTGCACTTACGTGACCATCGACCACATTACAAATTTTCTTGTAGTGCTCCAAAATGTTTTCCTCGCCCGTAATGCCCTCTTTGGCCATTAGGGAAGGGTTGGTGGTTACACCGTCTAAAACACCCATATCTTGGGCTTCCTGTATTTCCGCTATGTTTGCTGTATCTATAAAAAATTTCATCTGTTATGTTTTAAGTGATTAATTACTTTAAAAAATCCATTACCCGTTCAAAGACCTGATCACCCGTAAACCCGAACTTTTCGTCCAATACCGTTGAAGGAGCGGAATAGCCAAAATGTTCCAGACCAAAAACCCTTCCATTGGGTCCCGCTAAAGGCTCCAAATTGATGGGCAGGCCTGCGGTAAGTCCAAAGATAGGCTTGTCAGTTGGTATAATACTGTGTTGATACTCCTTGGACTGCTGTCTAAAGATACCTTCGGAAGGGATAGAAGCTATGTTCACTTTTAAACCTTCTTTCTCCAATAATTTTGTCGCATCGACCAAGGTAGAGACTTCGGAGCCATTGGCGATCAACACCACATCCGGATTATCGACTTCCTGAACCAGATACCCTCCTTTTTCTGCCTGCAAAGCGACCTGGTACCTATCTCCGGACTGTGCCGTAATATCCTTGATACCCTGTCTAGACAAAATAAGGCCTGTTGGGGTCTTCGTGTTTTCCATGGCCATTTTCCATGCCACATTGGTTTCCATGGAATCTGCAGGACGCAAGGCCACAAAACTTTGCTCCTTGCTATGGTTCTTAATTTTTTCCAACAAGCGTATCTGTGCTTCCTGCTCTACGGGTTGGTGCGTAGGGCCGTCCTCCCCTACCCTGAAGGCATCGTGGGTCCAAACGAATTTTACCGGAAGTTCTTGGATACAGCTCAAGCGGATGGCAGGTTTCATATAATCCGAAAAGACAAAGAAGGTCGCTACCACAGGGATGACACCGCCGTGCAGCGCAATTCCGTTCGCAATGGCGGTCATGGTTAGTTCGGCAACGCCGGCCTGTAGGAAGGCACCTGAAAAATCGCCTTTTTGCAGGATGGTCGTTTTCTTTAAAAAGCCATCAGTTTTATCGCTGTTGGACAAATCTGCTGAGGAAACGATCATGTTCTCTACATGTTCTGCCAAGTAGCCCAGCACAGCGGAGGATGCAGCCCGCGTAGCCAGGCCTTCTTTTTGAATGATGGAGGCAAAGTCCAGTTCCGGCAATTTCCCGGAAAGGAAGAAATCCAGTTTGTTGGAAAGTTCCTTATTGGCATCCCTCCAAGCTTTTATCACTTCCTTCTTCGCTGCCGCTGCCTTTGTTTTCCGCTCTAAAATATCGGCATAGAGCGTTTCCACCTTATTAAAAATATCAAAGGGCTTGGAAACATCGCCACCTAAGTTCTCCATCGTTTTTACATAATCCGCGCCGGTATCCCCAATAGGTTTACCGTGCAGTTCTGTATGACCTTCGTACTTACTACCGTCCGCAGTCACACAACCCTTGCCCATGATGGTGCGTCCGATAATGAGGGTCGGTCTATCTGTTTCCGCGTTGGCATCTGTCAATGCTTTTCTGATCTGTTCGTTATCGTGGCCGTCTATGGTAAAGACCTTCCATCCCCACGCCTCGTATTTTTTAGCGGTATCCTCGGAGGTAACCTCATCCGTTTTTGAGGACAATTGTACATCATTGGAATCGTAGAACATAATAAAATTGTTGAGTCCCAAATGTCCCGCGATCCTTCCGGCACCTTGGGAAATTTCTTCCTGTACGCCACCATCGGAAATGAACCCGTATACCTTATGGTTCATCCAATCCCCAAAACGTGCCTGTAGAAACTTTGCCGCAATCGCCGCACCGACGCCCATGGTGTGGCCCTGTCCCAAAGGGCCGGACGTGTTCTCTACGCCCCGCTTTACATCTACTTCCGGATGCCCGGGGGTGACGGAGCCCCACTGCCTAAAATTGGCCAAATCATCCTTTTTGTAATTTCCCAAAAGATAGTACTGCGCATACATTAAGGTAGACAAGTGGCCGGCATCCATAAAAAAACGGTCACGGGAGGGCCACTCCATATCGGAAGGGTCAAAGTTTAAAAATTCCGAATATAAAATATGCATATAATCTGCACCTCCCATGGGCCCTCCCGGATGTCCGGATTGTGCTTTTTCTACCATGGCAACGGCCAAGGCCCTTATATTATCTGCTGCTAAGTGATCTAATTCCTTGTTCATTTTGTACTACGATTATTTTGAAGGATTCTAGGTTTGTTGTGCTACTAAAAATTCTTTTTCAAAGATACCTGATTTATAGCGCTATCAAAAATTAAAATGGAATTTGAAAGTAAGCTGCTTTACCATTGACAAAAATGACCGAAAATGAAGTACCTAAATGTGTGTATCGGAGATATAAAACGGTAGAACCAAGAAGCAAGAGGCAAGAACTAAGAGCCAGGATACAAGAGGCGAGAGTCAACAGAAAACAGAACTATGGAAAAGAGGCAAGTGCCAAGACCAAGAGCCGCCGGCAGGGTATGGAATATGTTACTGATATAACAGACAGCACCGCTCATACCTTTAATATGAATATAACTTTTATGGGTGTACCATTTTTAGAACAAAAAGAAAGGCGAGCCCTAAGGTATCCAAAAGGTTGTAAGCCTATTTATCATATGGTTTTCAAAGGTTATCTAAAATTTTAACCCCACAACAATCGATTTAAAGTACTTTTATGATATGGGGTTTCCTGCATATCATCAACCTGACCTGCACTAGCACTTAGGCTAACTAGGGTTAAAGTTAATCAAACTGTCAATTAGATAGCTTTTAGAATAACTGCCGGGCATCATTATGAAACTTATAAAAGAAAGGTTTCACATAAAATCAAGTGGCCAAATCCCTTGAAATAAGATTTCAGTAGTAGCGAGAAGTTTTTGAAACCCTTAAGAACAAACTGAACATTATGCTCATTAGAAAAGCAAAAATAGAAGACACAAAAGAGATAGCCCAATATATGATGTTGGCCATGGGAGAGATCGTCTATACCTTCATAGGCGAAAATTCTATTGAAAAAGCGACAAAATTTTTGGAGTCGCTAATCATAAGGAAATCGAACCAGTATTCTTTTGAGAACTGTTGGGTGGTAGAAAATGAAAAAGAACTAATTGCATTGGCCAGTATTTATGATGGAGAAAAATTACCACTCCTTAGAAAACCCGTCACAGAGGCCATCCGAATGATGTTTGATAGGGACTTCAACCCCGAGGACGAAACACAGAAAGGAGAATATTATATAGATTGTGTGGCGGTGCATACACAACAACAAGGTAAGGGTATGGGGTCCAAACTTTTTGAATTCCTAATTTCGGAATATGTTCATAAAAGCCATATGATCTTGGGATTATTAGTAGAAGAAAACAATTTGAATGCCAAGCGGTTCTATTCCAAATTTGGATTTGAAATCGTGGGATACAAAACATTGGCAGGAAAAAAAATGCATCATCTCCAGCTCAATTCGTCCTCTATGGATCGGCTAAAAATTCATGAAAATTAATTGCTATAACGCGGCTGCCATATAATCCAATAAACTATAAGCCATGTATTTATGGTAAACACAAAAAACTCAAGACAAGCCCTATTTTGCAACAAGCTTAAACCACGAGGTAGTATAAAGGACGATTTTACCACGAATATCTGAAATGAAATAATAAACTAGCCAGGATTAGGACCTAAGACCAAATATGATTACCGAGAATAAGGTAACAAATTGAATGCTAAAAGGTTGACCTGAAAAAAGTCAATATCAAGTCCTAAGCACTTTACTTTATAGCCACTAGAATTAAGGTAGAACCTTAAATTTTATCTCTAGTTATCTCCATATCAGGATTCATCATATACGTAACAATAGCATCATTTTCGAGAACCTCCACTACGCGAAAACCTTTATAGGCCGTTCCCCAACTTCCGCCAATATGCGAATCAAAGATAAAGGGTTTGCCGTTTTCTGTATAAATACCGTCTTCCTCGTGCTCATGTCCATGAAAAGTTGCCTTCACATTTTCGTAATTCGCAAGCAAATCAAAAAAGGCGGTGGTTTCAATAGCATGCTTTGTCCATTTCTTTTGTGGAATATGAACAAATATAAATACCGGTTCATTTTGGGAATTTGCCAGCTCGCCAGCCAACCATGTAAGGTCTGGCGCTAAGTAATCACCAGCTTGGTTGGATGTGGTTGCCAATATGAATTTATAGTTCTTTAGTGAAAAACTATGGTTCACGGGTATATCCCAAATTTGTTTCCATTGCTCGGCAGATACGTGATCATGATTACCTTGGGTAACATAGAGGGGCATGTTCAATCCGCTAAATTTACGTTTGGCCTTGGGCATGAATTTAGGGTTGTCATGAATAATATCCCCGTTTAGAACACAGAAATCACAGGGTAGTTTATCATGGAATGCATTAGACTTTGAAACGAACTCATTTGCCATGGACTTAAATGGTGTTTTGGGTTGGCCGTAATGAGCATCGGAGGCCACTATAAAACGAAGTTTTACATTTTGTTGTAAATCCAATAATTCTGCTGCACCCAGTTTTTGAAAACTACCTAAAGTAATGAGCGTAGCGGCCGCAGAAAAACGTCTAATAAAATCTCTCCTCGTGTTTTTCATATGTTACGTATTGATTTTTATCTACGTAAATTTAAACCTAATATTTTGGAAATAGAACCGAAAAAGTATTTGGACTTGGTAAAATCGTCTAGTAATTCTAGGGAAACTACCGTCAGGGCATTTCTGTGCACTTTGGAGAAATAAGTACTGTTAAATTCACATAATTCCTTATAATTTATGGGTTGACTCTATTTATCTATCCAAAATTTCAAAACTAAATTTGTAATTACTTATTTATCAAGAATTTGCAATCATTAATTGTCTTTAGTTTTTGCCAAAGACTTACTTAATATCTCAAAGGTTTCTTTGGCGATTCTACCACCCAAGTATTCACGGTATTGTATTCTCCCTCCAAAACAATCTTGTAAAAATTTGAAGGGAAATCAGCAACATCAATTTGGGCTTCTCCGGTTGTGAGATTAACTTTCTCTTCTAGTACATAGGCGTCTGTTCCGCCCTGTGAGAATGTATTTGCAACAGAGACGTAGATGTTTAGCTTTCCCTTTTTGCCATAAGCATCCCAAGTCAGGTTTATTATATCTCCTTGTATTACAGCATTGGCATTGGCTATGCTTATAGAACCAGTGAGCGGCACCCCGTCCATTTCCCAAACCTGTTCTTTTTTCGGGCTTATATGTAATTCCCGCAATATGGTCGGTGCAATATCTACCATACTAGGATTTCCTACTTTAAAGTATTGATTTCCCTTGGCATTGGTAACCATCCAAATCAAACGCTCCCTATCGCTTTGTCCGCCATGTCCCTTTCCTGTTTCTGAGTTTCGGCCATGATCTGTGGTAATAAAGATTTGCCAATCTTCCTTATGATTTTCTTTTCTATAGCGTATCGCTTCCCACAAACGTCCCATTTGATCATCCATCTGTTGTACCGCTTCGTAAAACTGCTCGCTATCGCCGTATTGGTGTCCCATATTGTCGGTATGCTGTAAATATACCCAGGACAAATCCGGACTTTCCTCCCTAATGTATCTGGCGGCTTCATTGGTTACGTGTTCATCAATTTTAAGGAAGCGGTGCTCACTATTCGGAAACATGATGGTATCCAGTTCAAACCCATCAAAATGGTAATCCAAATTTATATTTCCGGTGGCCGGAAGACCTTCTCCGATCAGCTTTGTCCGATTGTCCAGCCAAGTGGAAAATATAGCTGTCTTAAGCTTTGGCCTATGCTCTTCCACAAAACGGAAGAGCGTCCAATAGTTGTAATTTGGCGCGGCTATATCGTTATCGGGAACATTGTGTTTGTTGACCCAAGTACCTGTAAGCAGACTGTTATAACCAACGGCAGATATGGTAGGAGTTTCGGAATACCCTCCTTTTTTCCCGCCCATATATGCACGGGTATATCCTCCTTGGGCAGAAATAGCGTCGAGATTGGGCGTGGCTACCTTCTCTATAACATCGGCAGAAATACCATCAACAATTACAAAAAGGACTTTTGGTGTTTTTTCCTGTGCATTGGGCAAGTATGAAATGGAAAGGAACAGGATTAATTTGGCTACTGTTTTCATCTGTTTATATTAATTTGTTTTTAGGGGTCAGATGTAATTCGCCAATAAACATTTTGGTTGGCGTCAACTTTTGGTTATGGCTCATTTCCTAAGGTACACTTAGAATGCGAGGTTTGATTTCATTTTGAAAAATAAACAAAACTTTTGTATAGTTGAATGACTTATGGTTGTTTTCTAAAAAAGGCTCAGCCTAGTTTTAGGAAGCTTGTATACATTAATCCCTTTTTTTACAAAATCTCTCTAGGGAAACGTGACTACACAACAAGGAAAACATCGTTTTTTTATTCATGTAAACCCTACAGTTTTCTAAGCCCTAAAAGCTGATAAAAACAAACAGCAGCAAAAAAAACTACTTGACTATTTTCCAAGATGGCTTTTTCTAAAGTTACGCCTGGTATCTATTGCTCCACCGCCGATTCCGAGAAAATATTAATGCTCTTGTTCGTAGAAGATAACAGATAGTGTTCACCCAGGCCCTTATGAAAAATGTAAAGCTTAATATAGGCTATTCCCAAATGTTTACCTCAAAAAGCATAAGCTTGATTAAAGGTGGAACAACCAATGACAACACCAATAACTGGGGATGGGTTCAATTGATTATAAACCCAAATCTTTTTAAAACCGACTTGAGTACATCATCAAATTAAGACTGAGCTATTTGTAAAATTTTAAGGTGCAATCGGTTTCTGTTGTACCTTTTTTTATCCTCCAATAGCGATCATACTTCGGTTATTATGCGAATCAGGATCCTTAAATTGCTCTAGGGTTTCCATACCGCTGCGGATTTTTTTCTTGGCCAGCACCGCTTTTTGAATAACAGGCGCTATTGATTTTCCTTCTCTGAGCGGTGTGAGCAAATCGGATTCCGAGGTGGAGAACAAGCAATTTTTGAGTTGCCCATTGGCCGTTAACCGTATTCGATTGCAACTATCGCAAAAGGGATTGGTTACGGAACTAATGACCGCAAATGAGCCTTGATAGTTCTTTATTTGGTAGTTCTTGGCGGTATCGTTTGGCGCGTCCTTGAGGCGAACAAAACTTTTTACATCATAATGCGAATAGACTTCTTTTAAGATATCTTCGAGCGAAACCAATTTCTCAAAATTCCATTTATTACCATCAAAAGGCATAAACTCTATAAAGCGAATCTGTAAGGGCTGCGTTTTTGTGAGCTCTATAAAATCGATAATCTCATTTTCGTTAAAGCCCTTCATTAGAACACAGTTGACTTTTACCTCAAAACCTTCTTTTACCAACAATTGTATGTTGCCATAGACTTTCGTAAAATAATCTCTACGGGTTATGGCCGTATTTTTATCGTTATTTAAAGAGTCCAAACTGACATTAATTTTTTGAAGACCGATTTTCTTGAATTGCTCGATAAATTTATCCACGATGACTCCGTTCGTAGTAATCGCCAATTCCACCGGAAGGGTGGCCAGTTTTTCCATAATCAAGCCCACATCTTTACGCACCAAGGGTTCCCCGCCCGTAAGTCTTATTTTGGTGACACCGTTAGCTACAAATTCTTTTGCAATAGTAAAGATTTCCTCATAGGTCATGATATGGGATTTTGGCGAAAGCGCAATCCCATCCGCAGGCATACAATACGCACAGCGTAAATTACAGCGTTCTGTTAGGGATATCCGCAAATAGGTGTGTTCCCTGCCAAAAGTATCGGTCAATATAGTGTTAGGTTCCGTCATATCAGTCGTGTTGCGCTCCTTTTAAAATATTAAAAACATGTAGTACTGACGGAAAAATAGCATCCATAGATTCCCGTGCCCCGTTAGTAGAGCCTGGCAAGGCCAATACTAAGGTATTTTTTATGGTTCCCGCCACACTTCTGGATAGCATGGCATAAGGCATTCTATCCTGCCCGTATTTCCGGATCACTTCCTCTATCCCGGGAATTGTTCTATCCAGCAAGGGTTTTAAGGCTTCCGGAGTTACATCGCGCTGGGACAAGCCCGTTCCACCGGTGTAAATAATTAAATCTGCCCCATTGGCTTGGTAGTGTTTGGCTTTTTCCTGAATAATAGCTTTTTCATCTGGAATGATGATATAATCTTGTATGGTAACCTCGCATTCTTCTAATTTGGCGATAATAGCCTTACCCGCCTTATCCTCTTTTTTACCCGCCGAAATAGAATCGGAACACACAATAACAACGGCGTTCAAATCGCGCCTAAATTTATCCTGAAAGCTAGATTTACCTCCTTTTTTCTCCACTAATTTAATGTGAAACAGCTCAATTCCTTTATCAATAGGCTTTAGCATATCGTACATATTAAGGGCCACAACGCTTGCGCCGTGCATGGCTTCTACCTCAACGCCGGTTTTGTAAAGGGTCTTTACGGTCACCAGTACTTTAATTTCCAAACCGTCTATCTCGTAGTCGATTCCTGTGAATTCTATGGGCAACGGGTGACAATCCGGCAATAGATCGGGTGTTTTTTTAACACCTAGAAGTCCGGCTGCCTTGCTCATGGCAAAAACATCGCCTTTGGGCACGGTCTTGTTTAGAATCGCCTCTATCGTTTCTTGGCGACTCACTTTTACAATGGCCTGCGCCGTTGCCGTTCTTAGCGTATTGCTTTTATGTATGATATCTACCATGTAGTTAGCTGTTTACTTTCCATTGATGTGATTCGTCTTCAAATAGCTCCTTTCCAAAAACCGGCACATCGGCCTTAATGGCCTCTACCACGTATTCCAAGGCCTCAAAAACGGCCATGCGCCGTGGCGATGATACAAATACAAACAAACAAATTTCTCCAGTTTTTACGGCTCCCAAACTATGGTAGATGTGCATGCAGGTCAGGTTGAATTTCTCAAAAGTCGCTTCCCGTATATCATGAAACTTTTTATTTGCCATTCCTTCATACGCCGAATATTCTATGGCCGAAACCGCCTTCCCGTCTATCTCATCGGCGCGCACCTGTCCTAAAAAGATATTGTGCGCACCAATGTTTGTTTTGGATTGATGTTTGGCGATGGAATCGGCAATAAATTCCGATGTTATGGCTCCTTTTATAAATACGTTTTTATACTTCATTTTTAATATTGATATAGTACTTCAAAAACACCCTACCGAATACATATTAAATCAACCGCCCGCAAAAGGCGGCAAGAGTGCTATTTCCTGTCCTGTAAGTATCGTTCCTTCCGAAACCAATTCTTGATTTTGTGCTATCCTGAAATCTTTGTTTTGCAGACCTGGATATTTTTTAACTAAGATTCCTTTTAAATCGGAGATGGATACCGCCGAAACCGACAAGTTTTCCAAACTGCATCCCGTCACATCTGCAAGCATTCCAAAATAGTTGATTTCGATAGTCATGTTGTTTTCTTTATTTCTCTTTGATTGTTCATGTTAAGATTATATGCCCTCCAAGCTTTTGAATTCTTCATCTAAAAATGACCAACATTTTGCATTTATTGTCTCAAATGCTTGAATAAGGTTTTTACCATAGGGCGTAATTACAGTGCCTCCTCCTTTTTGCCCTCCTACCGATGTAGTTACTACTGCTTCTTTTGCAGATTTGTTAACTGCATCAATAAGTGTCCATGCTTTTTTGTAGGACATTCCAATAGACTTTGCCGCTTTTGACAACGAGCCTGTTGCATCGATCTGCTTTAACAATCGCACTCTCCCCTCGCCTACCAAAACATTATCCCCTACCTCTATCCAAATCCTACTTTTTATCTTATAATCGTTCATCATCGATAGCTTATTTGTTGGGCAATAGAATCGTTTTTACGTTTTCGCCTTTCTTTACTTCCGAGGTATGCTCGGGTAAGAAAACCAGCGCATTGGCATCTCCAAAAGCCCTGACCATGGCAGAACTTTGACCTCCCAAAATTTCGACCCCGACACCTTGCATCCTTGCTTTTAAAAATTGGGCCCTATCGCCTATTACCTTATAATCATTCAACAAAGGCAGTATAATACTGGAAAGATTTACCTGATGCGCTCCCTCATATTTTTTTAAAAGCGGATACACATAAACGTAAAAACAACTAAGTGCCGCTGCGGGATTCCCAGGCAGACCGAATATAGCCGTTTGCTCTTTTTTTCCAAAAAATAGGGGTTTTCCAGGTTTCTGCCTTACGCTGTAAAAAACCTGTTGTACACCAATAGCTTGCAGCGCTTTCCCTACAAAATCATAGTCGCCTACAGAAACCCCTCCCGTAGCAATAACAACATCGTGATTCCCAATCGTCTCCTGTAACGTTTCTTTCGTTTTGTCATAGTCGTCCTTAACAGCGATAACAGTAGTCCTATTATAACCTAACTCTTTTAACACCGCGGTCAGCATAGCACCATTGGATTCATATATCTCGCCATAGGACAGCGCTCTGCCGGGATTCACGAGCTCGTTCCCCGTAACCACGATAGCTATGGAGGGTTTTTCAATGACCGTTATTATGGTCACTCCCAAACTGGCCAGAAAACCAATATGTACACCTTTAATCGTAGTTCCCTTATCCAAAGCAACAGCACCTACTGTAATCTGTTCCCCCTTAGGCCTTATATTCATATTTGGCAGCAAAGAGTCGGCTACCAAAATGCTATCGCCAACAATCTCTACTTTTTCTTGCATCACTACTACATTGGCAGCATCTGGCACAGGAGCCCCTGTAAATATCCGAACGGCCTCACCTGCCTTCAAGTTTGGGTTGGCACTAGTGCCTGCTTGTACCTCGCCCACAAGGGTATATCTATTTGAATTATTACTATGCAAGGCATAACCGTCCATGGCCGATTGCCTAAACGGAGGCATATCTATATTTGAAATTAGATCTTCTGCCAGAACATGGTCCAGTGCATCTTTGAGTTCTATTTCTTTAGTTTTAGAACCCGTTGAACCATGCAACAAAACCAATTCCAACGCTGTCGTGGTGTCTATCATACTTCTAACATTTATATATAGGTTTGGCGTTGTAGTGCAATCGTATTTTTTAACCTTCAATTCAATACCAAACGTAAAAGACCAATCTTCTTTTTATTTGCTTCGCTTCTAAGAAAAATCTGAAATTCTGTTAGTGGCGATGAAGATACAAAATCGTTATTTCCGGTCAAATATAACGTATCTTAAATTTTCCATTTCCGACTTTTATTATCTCGTGGCATAGAGCGCTCCTCTATTTTTTGTGTTGTTTAAAATTTATTGATGAAAATTAACACTTTTCACGCATAAAGAAGCGATACAAAATAGGCATCAAAACTTATCTGATCAAAACAATGACTAAAAAAAGAAGGGACAAGGAATACTTTATGTAGTTTAGGGCTATGCGAAGTTGCTACAGTAAAAAAACAGGATATACTGACCTTTGGTAACCCAAACCATTAACTATGAAGAAGAAGAAGAACTACCAAAATACAGCCAAAATGGATAAATTATCCAGAATGCTATAAACCAGATAAAGCGCAGTAACTAATATGCCAGTGCCCTGCTAAGACAATTAGACGACCTTTACGAAAAATAGATTTCCTCATTTTCAAAATGAACCCATTTTCTTGCGTTCTGATTTTTTTTGAAGCACCAGCCTTCTTTTTATCCGATTTCAACTATTACTACTGCCCCGCAGCCCTAAAAAAATAGGTAGCATTAGTTGGTATGGCAGTAATTGAGGTATGTTCGTGTTTTTTATAGCGCGATCTATCCTCTTCTGGAGCATTTGGAAAAAGGTGTTCCCCAATAACTTCGGTCTTTACCAGATTCCAACCCTGTTTAAAATTCAGATTATAGCTAACTGTTGTTTCTACCAGTAAGGGATTGCCCGTATTGCTCAAATCACCCTTTCTAGTTTCATTGGCTTTTATGGTGCAGGCTTCATCTACAAAGACCCATGACAACATATACCCTTCATCACCATAATATAGGTCTCCCGGTGTCAATAGATTTTTGGTGACTTTTACTGAGTTTCCTATGGTCAAGGTTCCGATATTCTGATCATTTTGATACACCAAAATATAAGAATTGAGTTTAAAGCCCGATTTTTCGTTCGTGTATTGGTAAGAATTTGAATCGTAAATATCAAAAAAGTTATTGCTGTTTTTAAAGTTCTTCAACGGTTGTAAAACAGGAACTTCGTTTGTTGGATTCAGTTCTATAGTGCCGTCCGCTTTAATCACCCCAACTTTCACATACTCCAATTTATCTTTTCTCGAGTCATATAAATAATTGAAAACAAGGTCGGCTTCCCCGTGGTTCCAATTCCTCAATTTGTTATCCTTGCCGCTGGCCAAGGTATTTTTCCAGTATTTATCTTCGCTTTTTATGACTTTAGGGATAGGGCTTACGGCGGGGCTCGTTTTCTTTGTGCTTTCCTGTTTCTTTTCCATCCCGTTCGCCTGCTCCATCATCGCTTTCATTCCTGGAGTATTCATAATACTATCACGCATTTTCATGGCGTCATCTATCATTTTTTGTTGTTCCGGTGTTTGGGAAAAACCTGCACACCCTATAAAAAGGAGTAGTATTAACAAAATTCGCTGTAGTGTTTTCATCATTTATTACCTTAAAAATATTTGCCGATCCATTTGGTATCTGGTAGTATTGTTTGAGTGGAAGAGACGGCTATTTTGGTAGGTTTGACTATTTTATCGAAAACACCTTCTTCATACATACCGGGTACTTCATGCTCCTTTACGCTTTCAATGGTATAGGCTATAAAATTGAATCCCGCTTTTAATTCCAAATCGTAGGTATAGAGTGTTTCTATGTTGTCATTTTCCGTAATGGGAACAGTGGAGGTACATTCTCCCTGGTACTTAAAATCAGATTCCATATACACCAATTCAAAATAGGAACCTATAACGGCATTATTGGAGTACGGATCTTCTATCCATGGCACCAAATCTGGATCGGTAACCATAAAAAGTAAGCCCGAATACGGATTCACTTTTGTGCTCAATGAAATATAGCCTCCATTAGCTGCTTTACCATTTTCATCTTCTGAAAGGATATCATAACTGTTATCGCATTTAGAAAATAAGGTAAAAGCCGTATCCGACATAAAATTAGACTTTACCTCATCGCTAATAAAATTCAGATCTTTTGGAAAACTTAAATTCAGTTCTCCATCATTTGAGATAGTTCCAATAGTTACGGGTTGATCCATACCAAAGGAGAAGAGCACCAAATCCATGGCTTTCAAGTGGTAGTTTTCTACCTTAGGATTGTTTTGTGCACTACCGATCTGGAGGGCTAAAAGTATCAATGGTAAAAGTGTTTTTTTCATATAAACGTGTTTTATGGGTTAGGGTGTAATCTTTATAAAAAGTAATCTATTATTTCTGTTATTAAGCTAGGGTAGCTATAGAATAGGAAACCCAAGAAAAAAAGTAATAGCAATAGTAGCAATGCACCGTTAACACCGTCTTTTCTGCCAGGTTCCAATGTTGAAATTTTATGGTTTGATGGATTATAGTGCACCACAACTATTTTGCCTTCTGGATAATTGTCCATTAGCTCGGATACTTTTTTGACATTGAAAGTTTTATGGGAATTATAGAAAAATGGTTTATTTCCCTTATAGCTAATTCCATTGACTTCATAAGTATATAAAAAATCTAAACTTCGGGGCATTCGAAATTCTATTCCTTTCATGACTGTGCCACTAATTTTAGGCCAATGCACCGATTGTTTTGCCCACCACCAGCGCCGTAAAGCGATACATAAAAAGGGTAGTACTGCCAATTGTAAAATAATGCCCGCTATTTCAGATTGATTAAGTGAATCAAAGAATTCCATGGTCGTATAGCCTATTTATTTAATTCCTTAAACCTTTTGAAATCATCTAGTTTTATAGCATCCCAAAGTTCATCTACATTCATGTCATTGCCTTCCAGCTTTACATAAAACCGATTGTCGTAAAGAAACTTCAACACAGCTTCGTTTACACTGGTTACATAAACTCCCGATGTTATTAAACCATTACGTTCCTTTTTTGAATACTTGGTATTATCGTCTGATTCCAAGTTCATAAGATCATAATTTTTTAGGAAAAGAATTGCCTGAGTTGCAAAATTCCCGGCAGCATCAATAATTTCCATTTTAATAGTGCCATTCCCAAATTTTCCGACCATGACCTGGGTATTGGCATCTACATTTTTCGTTCCATTGTATGGCGTTTCATCTAAACTGAGGCTGCCTAATTTTTTAGGAAAAGCCTCCAGAAATTGATTATTTGATAATGGAGTTTTTGACAATAACTCTTCCATCAAACGCGCATATTCCGCATCTTTATCGGCATTTTTACCCGTTACTTCTCTCATTAAGCCATCCAAGTTCTTTGATGTTGCGGCACCTGATGATTCTGGGGTTTCTTTACAAGAAACCAAAAACAGCAGCACGAGCGTTAATTTTAGTACATTTTTCATTTGTTTAGTATTTAGAATGTTAAGTTATTCTCATAATTAGGTTTGCCAAGTCACTGGTTTTTTATTGATCGAGGCTATCATCATAGGAGTTATAGACAAAAAGGGTTACATAAAAACGATTGTCGTTGAGAAACCTACTATTTGACTGATAATCCGCTCTAAGAGTGTCATTAAAACAAGTCTTAAAAATCGATACCAATTGCTGTATGAATTCAAGTGCATCTGTACAAGCTGCTTTGGAGTTTTTCATGATACTTTTACTTGTTCAGTTTTTTATATTCTTCCAGCGATGTAAGGTCAAAAGCTTGCCAAAGCTCTTCTGGACTCATCCCTTTTGAACCAAGCGTAATCTTATAGCGATTGTCAAAAAGTAGATGAATTTCTGTTTCATTATACTTATTCGTACTTATAGTTTTAATACCATTTCGTTCGATTTTGCTATTCTCACTATTTGTACTTTTTTCGCTAGCAGGTGGCACATAGTAATAAGAGCCAATAAATGAGGTAGCTATAGAATTTCTACCCTCTGCTGCATCTGCAATGGAAAGCCATATTTTTCCATTTCCAAATTTCCCGTAAACTTGTGCCATTCCTGGTATGGCATCCACTTTATCCAACGGATAACCCATTAAATTTTCAGGAAATGCTTGCAATAATTCTTCATCCGTTAATAGTGTTTTTATTAAAAGTTCTTTTTCTAATTTTTTTATTTCAGTTTGTACTGGGGTTTCTTTTATTTCAATCTGGTCATTCTCCTTCAGTACACCATCGATTGCTTTTTTAGTCTCGGAGTTGCATGAAACTGCAACTAATAAGACCATAATTGATTTTAGTAAATTTTTCATTTTTATATGGATTTATAATCTGGTTATTTTCGAAAATTTAAGTGTCAAACTTTTCTTCTCTAAAATTTTTAGTTATTAAGTTCCTTAAATCGTTTGAAATCATCAAGCTTTATAGCATCCCAAAGTTCATCCGTGTTCATTCCTTCACCTTCTAGGGTTACATAAAACCGATTGTCGTAAAGAAATCTAAGGTCTGATTGATAATCTCCTTGGCCATTTTTATCATAATCAGTTCCAAAGGTTAAGATGCCATTACGCTCTTTTTTTGAATACCTAATCGTATTGTTATTTTCTGAGGTTACTTTGTTTATAAGTAGCATTTTTAAAGGCAAGATAGCCGCAACAGCATTTGCGCCACCACCATCTAATATTTCCATTCGTATCGTTTTATCTCCAAAAGTTCCAAGAAGAGTCTCACTTGGCGTAATTCTAGGTTCCTTTGAGTCAAAATTTAGCTTGCCCAATTTTTTTGGATAGGCTTGTAATAATTGTTCATCGGTCAATGGCGTTTTGGTGCCTAGTTCCTCTAATAGAAGATCGTATTTTTCGTTTATATCCTCATTTTTGCCAATAGCTTCGTCTATAACGCTCTCCATGGCTTTGGATTGGTTGGTGTCTTTGCAAGAAACCAAAAGCAGTAGCACAAGCGCTAATTTTAGTCCATTTTTCATTTGTTTCGTATTTAGGATGTTTAGTTCAGTTGTTCAGTTCAGTTGTTCTTCTATAATCAGTTTTGCCAAGGCAATGGTTTTCTCTTTATCTAAGTTATCATCAAAGGAAATATCGACCTGAAGGGTAAATGAAACCCCGTTATAATACACCTCTATATGATTTTTTATGGGGTTCCAATAGGCACTTTCTCCAACGCCGTTTACTTTTGTGAGGTCTGGATATTTTTCAAGATCTATGAACTCTAAAAAGGATTGCATATCCGCTTCGCCCTCCACCCATTTTATTTGGACAATGTCGCTACGTGTAGAGACAGTTCTTTTACGATTTGAAGGAGATTTTTCTTTTACTACCTCCCTACCATTCTCCCAGTAATAGCGCAGTGTTTCTGCAAGCATACCTTTCATAGGATGCATTTTTTCCGCTTTTGAAGCTTCAAAACCGGTTATTCTGGATGCCAATTCCAAGGTCAGTAAATCGTTGTAATCTCCGCTAAACACAAAATCACTGTTGGGCTTTGGTGTCGTGATTTCGGGAGCTGTAGTTTGCCCATTGCCTTTGCATGAAAAAAGAAGAGAAACGAACACGGATAAATAGATACACTTTTTCATACTATTGATTAATATTCTTGGTTTATGGCAAACCATTTCAAATCTTTTGGCAACTCTGAAATTACACTAATCCTAGTCATTTCGGCTTTGGTTTGTCCTTCCGTTGATGTATAGACATCGGTAATGTCATGTTTAATAATATTCCATCCTGCTTGTAGTTCTAAATCGGTATTAGTGGTATTCGTATACCCTTCCCCATTTTTGGTACTTGTTGGTATGGCACAAACCCCTTGTACCGTTGCGGCATTTTCTACAAAAATCCATTCTAAATAATATCCTGTATTAATATCTCCCACACCAGATGAACGCATCCACGCTGCTACTTCTGGAGAACTGGCTGCATATAAAAGACTGTGGGAATCTCCTTTCTTATCCGTAAGGTTTAATAATGGTAGTTTTAAAATGATACTTTCACCATTTTTAAAAGTGGTATGGTTCGTTTCCGCATAACGAGGATAGTTAATGACGCTAATACTATCATTTATGTTCTTCGTAGTATTTTTGTACCCGAACCCTTCAGAACCACATGTAAAAATAGTGTTCACCCTTTGGTAGTTTATTACCCCGCCCTTGGGAACGTCTTTTTCGGCCGCAGCCATCTTTTTCTTAACCGTACTAAAAAAGTCTTGGTCCAAAGGGATAGTAAAAGTGCCACTATTATCTATGGTGCCGATCGTTGTTTTCTCCCCCGTCCAAAAACTGTTCTCTGTAACGGTTGCTTCTCCATTTTTGTATTTTTCGATAGTTCCCGTTATTTCCAAAAATGGATTAGGGTCAGCACTTAAATTTTGAAGGGAAGCGGTCGCATTTTCAGCAATAGGCATCGGCCCTAAATGAATATCGTTTTTAGGATAGAAAAATAGCAGTATTAAAAATAACGTGAATAATAGCAAATTAAGTTTCATAACGTTCAGTTTAATTATATTGACTCAAGTTTCGCACCAATACAAATTTATGCAACCTGTTGATATTTAAAGTTATAAGTGTTGGTCAAAAACCCATAATTTTCGATATTGGTTATTATTTTGGAAGTAATGAGTTCAATATCAATCGAT
>Ga0208768_1000504_pt1 | contig 25624 bp, 22 predicted proteins | sample AntAceMetag02UK1_FD_184760 | JGI IMG/M metagenome (GOLD analysis project Ga0208768, IMG submission 184760) | Saline lake microbial communities from Ace Lake, Antarctica - Antarctic Ace Lake Metagenome 02UK1 (SPAdes) (version 2) | ecosystem: Environmental > Aquatic > Non-marine Saline and...
GGTCACCTACCGAAATAGGGAAACTTGAAATATGTAGCCCTCGAACCGATGAAACTGAAAAAACCGAACGAAAAGTGGCCTAAACGGAGTGGACTCAAGCTTTCCGTTACAATTAGTTGTCGCTAGAAAACGACTTCGAAAGAAATGCCTAGGTCCTAACAAACCTTAAAGACAGTCAAGAATAAAAATGTCCTTGATGGTGTTTTAACCTATACTTGGAATCATGATATAGACCTGCTCACACTACTTCCTGATCATAGTATATCACGAAAAGGAAAGTTAACGCAGTCGCTAATATTACAGCCAAGGTTCCTGTATTGGTTCTTAATTGAAAAAAGAATACCTACAAAGGAATTTCAACCCATCCAACAGCTGCCACTCTGTAAATATGAAGAATGAGAGTTTCTACCCTAATAAATGCAATAAACACAAGGCATGATGCAATGAGATATAGACGAAAATTTGCTATATCCAGTCGAATTCTGAACAATATAGATGCTGTGCATTATAAGGCTTTCTATATATTTAATCTTTCACAATTTCTCAGATCGTCATTGAGAGATTTTAAAATTTAGCAAGCATAAGTATATCTTAGATAAGAACATGAACCTCAACCTCATGATGCATACCGTCATCTTTTAGAGAAATAACATTTCCCTTCCCCTGTTCATTCTGCATTTTCCACCATGAATTTTCAATATCCCTTTCCTGATATATAATAATATTATAAGTGGATGTTCCGTAACGATACGTGATTGTGACTGAGGGCCATTCTTCAGGATAGCAGGGTGTAAATTTAAGTTTGTCCACAAGGATTTCCATGCCTAGAAGTGAGCCAATGATGAATTGATTCATCCAACCTGAGGAACCTGTATACCAAGTCCATCCGCCGCGACCCCGATGAGTTTCATTGGCGTAAACATCCGCAGCCATAACATAAGGCTCTACCTTATAAATTAGTACATCCCCTGGATGTAAGGCATGATTAATTGGTTGTATCATACTAAAGAGTTCATAGGCTGTCTTTCGATCGCCAAGGGCTGCAAAAGCCATCAGTGTCCAGATGGCTGCATGGGAATATTGCCCACCATTTTCCCTTACACCTGGTACATAACCTTTAATATATCCTGGATTCATATCAGATTTATCAAACGGCGGATTAAGAAGCTGAATAATTTTTATATCTCTCCTAACCAAGTGTTTATTTAAGGAATCCATGGCGCTATTTCTTCTTTGTTCTGGCGCAGCATTTGTCAAGACAGACCAGCTTTGAGAAATGGCATCAATACGACATTCCTTATTTACTTTAGATCCCAGAGGTGTTCCGTCATCAAACCAGGCGCGTTTGTACCATTCACCATCCCAGGCAGATTTCTCAATATTGGATTGTAGCTTAATAGCCTCTTCTTTACAGGTAGTTGCAAATTCGGTATCACCATAATTGATAGCTACTCTCTCAAAATTGGAAAGAATATCAAAAAGGAAAAATGCTAGCCAAACGCTTTCTCCCTTGCCTTCATTTCCTACCTGATCCATTCCGTCATTCCAATCGCCAGACCCCATCAATGGTAAGCCGTGTTTTCCATAACGGAGACTATGTTTTATGGCTAGACAACAATGGTGGTACAGATCGGCACTTGAACTGCCACTTATTGGTAAATCATACAGGGAATCTTCTCCTTCAAGCAACAGCCTGGATTTTAAAAATCCGGTTTGCTCTTTCAGTATCTTCAAATCACCGGTAGCATTTAAATATCTATAAACGACAAATGGCATCCATAACAGATCATCAGAACAATTTGTACGCACGCCTCTTCCTTCGGGGGGATGCCACCAATGCTGAACATCTCCTTCCGTAAACTGCCGGGAAGCATTTAAAAGTATTTGTTTCCGGGCAAATTCAGGTTTATTGTGTAATAAGGACAGAACATCCTGAATTTGGTCTCTGAAACCAAAGGCTCCACCTGATTGGTAGAACCCACTGCGGGCAAACAATCTGGAAGCGATGGTTTGATAAGTAAGCCATCCATTGGCCATAAGATTTAAGGCCTCATCCGGGGTCTGAACCTGCACCGAATTTACTATCTCATTCCAGTATTCCTTTATCTCGTCAAAAGATTGATTAATTGTATTCAGATCTGAAAAGTTCTGGATGAGCTTAATAGATGACGCCGTGTCTTCACTACTGCCAATAAGAAAAGTAATCTCTCTTTCTTCTCCTGGCAGCAAATCAAATTTTCCTTGCAATCCAGCACAGGTGTCACGTCCAGCGCCAATTCTTCCTCTAAGGTCCTGACGGTACAAAGCTTGGGGATTGGAAAGATTTCTGTTTCGGCCAATAAACCTCGACCGGTCGGTGGTATTACTATATTTACTCACACCAATAATTTTAAAAAATGCCACCCGGTTGGCAAAAGCATGATTGTACCTGTTTCGAAAGAACAAGGCTCCGCTCTGTACCTCATACTCTGAAAGAATATGCATATTGGTTTTAGAGCGGACATCACCTAAAATAATTTCTAGATACCCTGTAACGGAAAGTTTTCGTAACTGGTCTGTTTTATTTTTTATTGTAAGCACTACAAACTTTATGGGTTTCTCCTTGTCCACAAAAACTTTCATTTCAGAAGATATGCCTTTTTCTATATGTTCATAAGTGGTATAACCAAATCCATGAGTAGTAACATAATTCGCTTCGCCTTTTGCAGGAAAAGGAGCCGGCGACCAAAATAATCCAGTTTCTTCATCGCGCAGGTAAAAAGCTTCACCACTGGTGTCTGTCACTGGATCATTATGCCATGGAGTTATGCGGTATTCATGTGCATTCACAGCCCAGGTATAGGCTGAACCACTTTCAGAAACTACTGTTCCAATAGTAGGATTTGCAATAATGTTAACCCAGGGTGCCGGCGTGGTTGCTTGATTATCAATCAGTATCTTATATTCTTTTCCATCTGCGGTAAAACCACCTGTTCCATTAAAGTATTTAAGCTCTGATGGCATCACTACATTTTCAAAATTAATTTTTCCTGAAGTTTGGGGTTTAGCTTCTAATAATGGGGAAGAACCTATTTCTCCGTACTGCCTTGATATTTGCTTGGAGAGGGAGCCATTATTATCGGTAATAATGATTTTGGCAACGCTTTCAAATAAGATACGATCCTCCGAGGAAATTTGATCGGTTGATTTTACATATATTTTTCCGGGGATATGGCTGGTCACTGAGTCACCTGCTGAAATCATTCCTAAGATCTGGTCTTGCAATTCATGTCGGTATGAGCCATGGTCCTCATTCCAGATTACAAGATCTACAGTCAAGCCTTTTAATTGCCAATAACCGTGAGCCTTGATCATTTGCGTAACTAAATCTAGATTTTCCGAGTTAAATATTTGTAACAAAACAATCGGAAAGTCGCCTGATACTGAATGGCTCCAAAGTCCGGACTGGCCTCTGAAATTGCTCTTGATCACCGCCTCATTGGCGCGCAGGGCCGGATTTGAATAAATAATCGAGGCGGCTAATTTTCCGAATAGTTGCCCATCTTCTTCTGTGGCATTTATTTGCCTTAACAAAACCTGGCTATGCGTCCAGGAAAGATCTAGGGCACGTTTTTTAAGATGCTTATCCCTGTATTTATGCATGAGGGCTTCACTTCCTTCGCGACTTTCACAAATACCATATATAAGGTCGATGGTAGCAGTGCTGAATGGCTTAATAGTGATACGGTATTTGGTAGCCATTACAGGATCTAAAACAGCACCTTGGTTGCCGGCTAATATACCGATATCAAGCGCCTGGGGATTTGCCAAGGTTCTTCCCCTACCAATAAATTGCATGCGGTCCGTTTCGAAGGACGCTTCTTCCACTGCCGCTCCATATACATCCATTAAATGGAATAAATGAGGAGGCATTTCACCTTTGGAACGCGGTCTTCGTGTGGCAAAAATAGCATTATAGTCAGGTTGGACATCTGTTTGAACAAAAAGATTACTGAATGCGGGATGAGCTTCATCAGAGGCTTGGGATGCCAAAACAATCTCCGTATAACTGGTAACTTCCAGAACTCTTGAGAATTTCGACCGGTTCGTAATTTTTATTTTTCTTATTTCTAAATTATCTTCAGGGGAAACCACAATTTGGGTTTTAGTTTCAAAACCAAAATCCTGCCGTCGAAACTCGATGGTTCCCTGAGAAAATATAGCCTCATACTTTTCGGAAGGCTGAAGGGTGGGATGGTACGTATTGGACCAGAAATTCCCACTATCGACATCTTTTATATAACAAAAAATGCCGTAATTATCTTTAATAGCATCTTCACGCCACCTTGTTACAGATATATTTTTCCATCGGCTGTAGCCTCCTCCTGAATTGGTTACCATGACCTGGTATTTTCCATTACTGAGTAATTGAATCTCGGGTGTCGGCGTATTGGGTGTATTTATGACCCTTAATTGTGCATGTGCTTCCGTAGTGTGCGTCTCAGTAATTTTAGCCGTATGCGCATGAAAAATGGATCGCTTAGGAATCCGTTCCTGCAATAGTGGCAGAGTCGCCTGAAAGCGCAATTCCGCTGCAAATCGATTTTGCATTGGTTTGTTTAATAAGACAAAAGCAAAGGATAACAATCCCATCCCCTGATGGTGAGCCATAAAGGAATTGATCAGCACATGGTTTTCGCCAAGAGGTAAACGCGATTTGGTATAATCAATGGCTTCCAAAAAACCATATTCGCCTTCAAAACCCATCTCTGATAACAGTTTTAAATTTGATGCCGCTTTTTTAGGCGCTACCATTAAAGCCAGCATGCTAGCGTACGGCGCTATAACGAGATCTTCCTCTAATCCACGCTTCAATCCCAACCCTGGCACCCCGAAAGCTTGGTATTGATAATTCAAACTGGCATCCACACTGTTATAACCGGATTCGGAGATGCCCCAGGGCACATCACGTTTTTTAGCGTATTCTATCTGCCGTTTTACCATAGCAATATTGGTAGCATGCAACAAGGTATTTTCATAAGTTGGCATGACTAATTGCGGCATCAAATATTCAAACATCGATCCGCTCCAAGACAGTAGAATAGCTCCGTCTTTTGAATCGGTGAGTAAACGTCCCAAGGAGAACCAGCTTTCTTGGGGTAAAAGTCCCTGTGCAATGCCCACAAAAACGCCCATTCTTGCTTCTGAAGCGAGCATATCATAAAAGCTATCATCATTCCGCAACTCATCCACGTTATAACCTATGGAAAGATGACAGGTATTTTTATCTATTAAAAATTCATAATCCACAATGCTTAATTGCTCCAATTGCTCGGCCAATTCCTCAATATAAGTAAGTTTTTCCGGAATAAAATCGACTCCATTTTTTAAAGCAGTTTCTACTTTCACCAGCCAGTCAGCCTCATTCTCCACGCTTGTTTCATTTTTGTGTTGAACAATTTGTTGACTTAACTCACCGTTTATTTCTCGAAGAGAGAGAAGTGAGTGATTAAAGTCCAATTTTGATAAACCAGTAAATGATTCCGCAATTGGCAATAGATGCAACCAAGGAATTTGCCTGTATAAATCTTCTCGGATGTTTTCAATTTGATTTTTTAATTGAAGCATCCATTTACCGGTTTCCTTATGTTCATCAAACCCTGCTATTTTCTCGCCGAGAGCCATGAGGTCATCTAAATTTCTTTTTATTACTGACAAAGAATTGTTCTTTTCACTAATAGCATTGCCTAGTAGACTTTCTATATTTTCTATAGTTTCATCCTTATCATCTTTCAGCAAATCCTTTATAACTCCTATTGTAGAGTAAAGACCATTATAGGTTTCAGTATTGAAAACTGGATTGGATTTAAACGCTAAAATGCCTTGTCGCAAAATAAGAAGATGCCCCACCAGATTGCCACTATCCACTGTGGATACATACGCGGGTCTCAGGACAGCTAAGGATTGGGTGTCATACCAATTATAAAAATGGCCCTTATAGCGTTCCATCTCATGTAATGTTTTGAGGGTGCTGTTGCATCTAGAAAGCATTTGCCCCATGGTGATATACCCAAAATCGTATGCTGTAAGATTAGCCAGCAAAGAGAGGCCTATGTTGGTAGGCGAGGTACGGTGGGCGATTACCGGATTAGGATGCTGTTGGAAATTATCCGGCGGTAACCAGTTTTCTCCTTCGTTCACAAAGTGTTCAAAAAAGCGCCATGTTTTTCTTGCCGATTTATGAAGAAATATTTTTTGTGTTCGGGTAAGGTCCGGGGCTTCTTCTTTTTCCGTCAGACTTAATCTCCAGGCAATAGTTGGAGAAAGAAACCATAAAATAAGAATAGGAATGGAAACAAAAAACGCCGGTAAATTTGAATATAGAAATAATATAAGACAGACAAAGGACAGTACCGGTCCGATCCACATTTTTCGATAAATGAACCAGTAATTATTTTTTGATTCCTTGGAAGTGGCGGTAGATGGCGTCCATTCCAAAAGTTTTTTACCGCTAACAAGCATTCTCCAGTTTGTTTGGATGATCGCATTTGTGAACCGATACGCTTCATAAGGCAATACAGCTATCCCAAATATAAAGCGCAATAGTACTTCCTTGACAGAGTTACCTACTTCGGAAATATGGGCTTCAAAGTCTATATCTTCCGGACGACGTATTAACCGCAGAAAAGCAGCAGCCATTACTGGTAATAGGATAATAATGGTAACGGCAAGCGTCCAAAACCATGGTTTGGGCAAGATGAACCAACCAAGAATAAAAATCAATAAAAGAGAAAGAGGCAGCACGCTTCTGCGCAGATTATCCACAATTTTCCAACGGGATAAAAGAGAAAGATTGTTTCTGACAAACTCGCCCGTTTTATTTCTCGCAAAAGGCAATATCCACGCGGCTATTTGCCAATCGCCCCTGTCCAGCGATGTTGGCGCTTTATATCCTCTTCATAACTGGAAGGATTCTTTTCATATAATATAACATCGCTTAACAAGCCCGATCGAGTATAGCATCCTTCCAATAAATCATGACTAAGGATGCGGTTTTCGGGAAAACGGTTGCCCACAACTTTTTCAAATATATCGACATCGTAGATGCCCTTCCCGATAAAAGAGCCTTCTTCAAAAATGTCCTGATAAACGTCAGAGGACGCCCGGGTGTAGGGATCTATCCCTTTCATGTCCCCTTGTAGGCGTAAATAAAGAGAAGTTTTACTTTTAGGAAAATCTGAGGCTACTCTTGGTTGTAAAATTCCATACCCTTGCACCACCCGCTTTTTTCTTTCGTCATATACTGCGATATTCAGTGGATGCACCATAGTGGCTATTAATTTCCAGGCGGTATCCCTTGGCAACTTAGTATCCGAATCAAGTGTGATTATATATTTTATACTTTTCAGGTCTCCGTAATCTCCAACAATCAGGCTAAAATCATTTTTATCTTCATCTCTTAACAGCGCGTTTAAGGCGGCCAGTTTCCCTCTTTTTCGCTCGTACCCCATCCATTTATCTTCTTTTGGGTTCCATTTTCTCGGACGATGGAAAAGATAAAAAATATCCGGCTGTCGTGGCTGGTTGTATTTCTCATTCAATTGTTGGATTCTTTCACTCACCAGGTTTAGAAACGACTGGTCATCGGGTTTTGTTTCTGAGTCCGCATCCGTAAAGTCGGTTAAAAGACTGAAGTGTAAGTTTTCTCCACGATTTGCCAAAAAGCGTATTTCGAGTGCTTCCACGTTATCTTCAATTTCCTTTTTGCTTGAAAGCATTGACGGAATTGTTACCAAAGTGCGGTATTCAACAGGGATTCCTTTTGAAAAATCCAGTCTAGGTAAAATTTTCGGTTTTATCCATATTGTTGCCAGCCAGTTGGAAAAGGAAATAGCCAAATGAGCCGCGCCAGCCATACATAAAAGCGCTAACAGAATAAGGAATTGCCAGCTAAAATCACCATGGACCCAAGCTACCGAGAGCATCCCAAAAGCGAAAGCCAATGTAAGAAAGGATATTAAAGAAAGATAAATGAAAACTGGTCTTTTTTCCATGAAACTGGTCAGACTTTGTTTTACATTAAAGCGCATTTGCGTCTCTTTCTTTAATTGGTAAAAGCCTTCACTTATCAGGTAATAACCGACATGATTTTGTCTGTCAGGATGTATATCTGCTGCATGGGATTTTTTTGTTAATTCAATAGTCTTTTCTGCAATTTCTGTTTCAGAAAGAGCACTGTGCGCAGCAATGGTTTCAATCACATGCCGGTATCTGTCACGTGTAGTAAAATCCAATTGGGGGTAAATGCCTGTGATGTCTTTCCGTAATGTTTGCTCTACTATACTCGAGGTTTCCACAAATTTACGCCAGTCAGTTGAGCCGATAAATCGCAATGTCCCAATACTGTTTTTAACGGATACCTGATCTGCAGCTTGTTTTTGGTTTTCGTGCCAAACCAGGTCAGCACCAACAATTCCCTCCTTAGATAATTGTTGCTCCAGCCAGCTTAGCGGTAAAGCAAAGGCAGGGCCTTTTCCTTGAAGTTTGCGGATGAATCCTGCAACAAACGGACTATTTAAAATAATGTCGGATTTGGCCATATTTGCAATGGTCAACACCAGATCCACAGGATCTTTTTTTACAGTTTCGATCATTTGCTCACTCCAATAATCTGCTATTTTATTGTCGATCATATCAAGCGCTGTTTTTTCAGCAATCCTTCTAAGATTTTCGATAACAGCAAGATTCATCATGATCGGGATAGCCCATAATTCTCCCAGAGTCAGAATTTTTTCTGATTGATAAGCTGAGATAAAACCTTTTAATCCATTTGAGTCAATGCCACAATCACTATGTGCAATTATTTCGAGAGCGATGTCATAAACCCGTGGCATACCATTAGAGTTTCCCTTTGCCAGATAAGGCAGACCTTCGCTATACTTTTTAGGGAGGTGTTTTTTAGCAGTAATAATTTGTTCTTCTATTAAATAGAAATTGTCCAAGAGCCATTCTGCTGCAGGTGTAATTGCCTGCTCAGATTGAATACTTTCAACCAAAAGGTTGCGTACCTCCACCAAGGTTTTTTCATTGTCATCCAATCTTTTTAAAAGCTTATCCCTTCGTTTGCCTTTTAGTATTTCATGAGACCTTGCCACTATCCCGGCATGGATTTTCATTTGATCGGAATTGTATAATTCTGAGCGTATAGGGTCTGCTGCGGGAAAATTTAAAAAAGTATTACGTCTTTGGTAATATTCACGCATGCGGGATAACATTTCGAAAACTGTAGTGCTTTTAACCTTCATATTCAAGTTGTAATGATTTGCCGAAGCAGAATATAAAAGACAGTCATAAACTTTTCAATTACCTGTTAACCTTCAAACGGAAGTGTATTTCAAAATACGCATCGCCGCATAGAAAATGGGTTGTGAAAATAAACCCAGGACCTACTGCCACTGATATTTATGAACACTAATCCCTGGTATTTTGAAAAGCTCACGTCAACCCAGATATTTTAATTTAAAATAACCTTGCTTTCAGCTTTAATTTTATTTTTGTCCCATATAAAAATGAGATAGTGTCCTAAAAAATAGAAACTGGAAGCCAAGACTTCCAGTTTCATAATGAGACGATTAATTTTCATTTATATCAAACCAAATCCATCAAAATATCCTATTTCTAACATACCAGTATAAATCAACTTTGGTAAAAATAATTTTTGATCGCTTCATATTGGCTGCACTTGCTTTACGACAAGTAAATAAACAATGCTTTTAAAAATAATCTGGGACGTTTCACTGTCCCAGATTACTGGTGCAAAGCCTTCTTTGGAACTTTCTTATAGTCATGGACTTTCAACAAAGTCAATACAAAAACTATTAGGCTTTTAAGAATCTTCTAGCACCCTAAATTCCTCTGTACAGCTACAGTAAGAACCTATTTCTTTATCTTTTCAAAGAACAATTCAATCATTAATTATACAGCTAATTTATAGCAGTTTATAGATATGCAAAATGATATCGGTCAGTTTGAGTGTTTTTTATCGGCTTAAACTGGGGATTAGAGGAACTTGAGCCACGCAACCTCGCTCTTGATTCATAAAAGCTTCTTCCAATCCAAAATCTTCAATAATTTTAGTTTTAAAGCTATTGCTCGTCGTACCGCCAGGAGTTAAGATGTCCCAATAAAGACCTTGATTAAAATAACCGCCGCCATTGTTACGTATAGCATCAGGGAGGTTTTCCATACTTAAAATTTCTTTTATCGTTTTCCCAGAAATATTGGCTTCTTTCAAAGCCGTGTAAATCCCCAAAAGAAGTATGGGCATGATATCAAAACCTCGGTCGTTATTTGGTTTTCTACAAACAAGGAGGCTACAGAGTGGCGCCACACTAACTTACTTATCTGCCAAGGTCTAGGCAAACTTCTCGATTTCCCCCTTATCTACAGTCCCAAATCAGTCAACAGATTATATAGCGCTGGACTATCGGCCCGCCATTTCTTAGTTATTGTAGCCAGTACTTTATTTGTTCAGCTTATAACTTACTACAAGATAACTAGCATCGGTATCTCCATTATTTTCTAAACTGTGCTTACAGGCTTCATGCCAGTGTATATCACCTACCTTAAATTGCTTATCAACTTGTCCATTTGTATTAGATTCATATTTCAAATCATAATCTGAAAGTGAATAAAGAATACGATTAATGCCCGCGTGAGTCGAAATGCTCTCTCCTTTTGGCAAAGTTACTTTGGTAATCCTAAAATCGTCATTATTAAATAATAGTTGGGCAAAGTCAGGTGATCCAGAGGTTACGTCATTTTCTACTGTATTATCTCCACAATCTGGCAAAGCTGTATTTTTCTTTGTGAACACCAACCATTCAGCCTTAGTCGTTCCATTATTTTTTGCAGCGTGTTTTCCTGCCTCATGAAAGTGAACATCTCCCTTTTTCCATGTTTTAGAACTCAATTTTTCGCCTTTTTCTTCCCAATCTAATGAGTAATCGGTTAGAGAGTAAATTAGTCGATTTTCTCCCTCATGAGTTGATAGAAATTCTCCTGGGGCAAGGCTCATTTTTGCCACTTTTGAATAGTTATTTTCAAAAATCACACTAGGTGTAAGTTCTGTGCCTTTTTGTTCTACTTGGCTAGTAGAATCTTGTGATTTATTTTTCTTTTCATCTCCACAGGAAGATAATAAAAGCAAGACTATCTGCTTAAGATAACGATGTTCTGATTTAATTTTTTCATTTCAATTTGTTTATGCTATTATTAATATTGGTGAATTTATTCTCAACTATTTTATCACAATACGGGGGAAATTTATATCCCCCTGCGTTGTTACTGCTACAAATCTTGGTGCGACATCACCTATTAGGGGCATTATCGGTAATTTGTACTTTTGTTTACCTTTCTATTGTATTATTTATTCATTTATAAGTTCAAATTTATGGATGGGAGTTACTTCTTGAAATGACCTAGGTCAGGGTTTGCATTTTTTCAATACGGTACTTTGCATGCAACCTAAATTGGACGACTACTGTTAACAAACTGCCAGAAAATTGAAATACAATATTGTTTTTTATATTTTTAAGGATTTTCTGTTGTTACTCCCTGCGCCAATCTCACATCGTCTGGAGTTTGCCCCAAATCTTTATCAAATAAATACAGCACATCTTGTGAGGCCTTTTCACCTCCTGCAATTTTAATTTTATCCAATAAACTGATAGCAAGATTTTCTTCTTCCGTCTGTTCCTTCACAAACCATTGCAAGAAATTCCATGTAGCCCAATCTTCTTCACTATGGGATAATTTTACTAAGCTATAAATGGCTTTCGTATTGCTTACTTCCTGCTCAAACACTTTTTCAAAACAATTATTTACACTTACAGGGTCGGCTGTGGGAGCAGGTATGGCAGTCACTTTTACTTTTGCACCTCTTTTTAAAATGTATTCAAACAACTTCATCATGTGGTTTCGCTCTTCCGCTACATGCCGGAAAAGAAAATTTGCAGTACCACCATATCCATTGTTGTCTGCCCATGATGCATATGATAAATAGATTTGCGAAGCATGCGCTTCTGTTGTCATTTGTTCCTTTAATGCTGTCGTCAGCATTTCTGAAAGTCGATTTGTTTTCGTACTAAATAATTTTGTTTTTTTAATAATTTTATTTTTCCAAAAAAATGGTTGAGCGAATCATTATAACTGTGCGGTTCCATTGTTCTTTTTGACGCTATTTTTTACTTTGGTTTTCATCTATAGTTTTTTTGTCAATATCAAATGTCTTATTCTTGATATCGCTGCCCCCGGATGGATTCGTAGGGTTCGATTGTTTTACTTTTCTCTTAAATTTTATTTTATCGCTCATGTTGTTATAATTTAATTCGTCCTATTTGTTACAAAGTATTGATTTGCCTACATAGATACCATGACCTAAATCATGATGGAAAAAATGATTGTATGTCTCGGGTCATAGTTTCCCTCCTTTTTAGTTTATAGTTTTAACACTTAACTTGCAATCTATTTTCAAGTGAAAGTAATTCCTTACGCCACCGATTACTTATAGAATTTCTTAGCCGCTTTGAAATATGCTTATGAAATGGTTGCCTAAATAGCTACACGTCTAGTGGTTGCCTCTATATTAGATTACCCGACCATTGGGTATGGAGGGGATTTGATGAACACTCATAAAAAGGACGCTATTGTTATTGCCTGTTCATGAATAATAATCGTATTTCTAAGTAGGCCATATTTAATAAACGGTATTTTATGAATGAAAACAGGCTACTGCAAAAGGAGTGAGCAAGCTGGGAAGCATTGCTGCGGCCATATAATCTTCCAAACCTTCGAAATGGCTAAAATAAGCGGCCAAAAACAAGGAGACCCAAGTGAAACCAACGGTAATGGGAAAATAGGTGATGGGTTGGTACGTGTAGTTGGACAATATATCCATGATTTCATTGTATGATAAAGACCATCAAAAAACAACTGGACCACCAGCATACAGACCTTATTGTGATGGGCAATAAGGGGCTTACGGATACGGCAGATATCTTTTTTGGAAGCAATGCCATACAGGTGGTAAATAAGTTGAATGGATGTCCCATAATGGCTATTCCAAACGAAATGGATTATACCGCACCCAAAGAAATTGCTTTTGTTACCGATTATACAGCAGACCGTCATCCAAAAACCATTGCCCCGTTGCTATATATTGCCTCGCTCATAAAAACTACCATAAGGGTCATGCACATTAATAAGGATCAAGTACTGAACAGGACGCAGGAAAATAACAGCATCCATTTGGAGATTTTTTTGGAAGCTGTTACCCAGAACATGTGTGAATTTGATGATAAGGCAAAGGTTGTAGAAACATTTTTGGATAAAATGCATATTGACCTGTTTGCGATGGTCAACCGTAAAATGAACCTTTTTGAACGCATGAAGCACGAACCCGTTATAAAGGATGTGAGTATGTATTCGGATGTTCCGTTTTTGATGCTTCCGGATAAAAGCTAAAAAAATGAGGTTTAGGGCTCCCGCTCCTTAAAGAAAAGATGGAAAAGACGGTACTTGGCATCATCGAATTCTTCGAGAAAAACATGCGATTTGCGGGTAAGGCCATCTTCCATGAGATAGCTCAGGGGTTTTGTAGCATCAAACGTACGAAAGACCTCTTTAGAGATAGCTAAAATGGGCAGGGCGAGAACCATCCCGGAAATTCCCCATAGAATTCCGCCCAAAAACAGCCCTAGGATAATAAACAAAGGGTTGATTTTAATGCTAGGCCCCATCACGTTGGGCGAAATCAGATTTCCTTCAATTTGTTGTATAACGAAATAAAGGCCAACAACCGCCCAAGGCTGCCAGACCGTATCGGAAACCATCAACATATACGTAAAAGGTAAGATACCGCCAATGGTGGTGCCCACATAGGGGATGATTTCCAAGAAACCGGCCAAAAAGCCCCAAAAGAAGGGATACGGAACTCCGATTATCCAAAGTCCGGTACCGATAAGAAGCCCCAAAATAAGAATTATAAGCCCTTGCCCGAGCATATAACGTTTGGTCAGTTTTTTAAGTTGATCAAACAAAGCTTGTAAGGCCTCCCTATTTTTAGCCCCAACCTGTCCCAGTAAAAAATTCTTGAAGGCTGTACGGTACAGGAGCATAAAGTAGGTCATTAAAATAATCAATACCATGTGGGCCAATACTGTTGCGCCGGATTGAAAACTTTCCTGAACCAGCTTAACGGGAAGGTTGAGCGCTCCCGTGAAATTTTCTGCAAGCCAAGCGGCAGAAGCCTCAGGGTCTAACCCGAGATTTTGGTTTAGAAGATCCATTAGTTGGGTCGTAAGTTGGCCTATTTTTTCATTTATGGGAGGAAGTTTTCCAAAAAGAATCCTAGATTGATTGAAGAAAAAGAACAGCAATGCCAAAAGGGGCGCCACCACAACAACATAAGAAAACAATATGGCCACTACCCTATTTCGCAATCTACACTCAAAAAAGGAAACAATGGGTTTTAGCATTAGGGCAAAAAAAAACTAAAAAACAAGGGTATGAGAATGATTTTGGCCGAAATAAGCACATAAATTATCAAGACCAATAGAGCCAGAAAAAAGAAGCTATTGGAGAGGTCTATACGGTATTTTTTCATTTTTAAATATCCTAATGTTATAGTTTCAGTCAAAAATAACCGAAACCATAAAATCTTGGTATGACCTAAATCAGTCCTCCCATACATTGTAGGCCAAAGAATTCTGTTGAAATTTCCCATATACAAACTCCCCATCAGGATAATGACAAACAGCCTCGCCATACGAAGGCAGGTTGTAAACGTTTATATACTCCTGCCAAATGAAAACCCGAGTTTTTGTCTCTTTCTTTTTTACCTTTGCCTGCGTTAAAATTCTAAAGCGTAGTTATGGCAATGCTTTAGAATTTTGCCTAAGCAAAGAAAAAAATAAATTTGTCAAAATTTCCGCGTTTTCATTAAGCATGAGTCTATTTTGATAATTGCCAACAGGAGTGGAAAAAGGATAAGTTTTCATTTCATCCACGGAAATACGGTCCTCGGATACAAAATTGACCAATTGTCTTTCTTCGTTAAAATTTAGCATAGTGGAAATACCGGTTGCTTTATTCGTGAAAGTCGCTTTAACGCAACGCTCGTCGATCGTTTCCTAACTAATGCGGTCATCGATAAGTGCTGCGGGCGCGAAAAGGCACAGGCCGTTAAAAAAGGTAACCGTCCCCGTGGCGAAGAGTTCAGGTTTGTCTATCTGCGCCACAGGAATGAGCGAAAGTATTTTACTCGCATACTAGTCCTATCTTTTTTATAGAAGTGATACCCATGGGTGGGCGAACCTATTACTTTGGCCTTCATAAAGAACAATCGGGCGGGGTCTTCAAAAAAGTTATATTATTCCGAAGTAAATTTAAACCAGTCCTTTCCCCTATCCCGTATTTCGCCCTCAAAAAAAATTTTGACGTTTTGCACCTTTGGTGGACCTACTAAACCGATTTATCTGAAATAATTCTGAACCAAAGGAGGAAGATGATCAAGGTCTTTTTCGGTTAGGATTTCCGTTTGACTCTTTGTGTTGCCCATAGCTCTTTGAACATCTTTGATGTAGCTATTTTCAAAATTGATGGATGCCCACCCGACAATTGCGACCAAAAAAGCAATGATATTGGCGATGGTGCCGTATTTCGCATCGCCCCAAGCACTTAAAATCAAAAACTGTGATAAAACTACCGCCGTTATTGTAATAATCGGTCAGGTTTCTTTTTTACAAAGAAGAAAAATAGAGGTAACCAAAAAAGTGGTCCTGACAATAACCATGACATGCCCAAAGGTTTTGAGATTTCTTTGGTAAACTGCGCCATGTTTCCAATATCCTAAGCCTTGGCAAACCCCATAAAATGGATAAGGCCGTGAATTGTAATGAGTATGCCAGTAACAATTTTTCATGTATTTTTTGTTTCTCTTTTACCAAATCAATATCCTCCATCAATAACCGATCCTCCATTTTTGGATATTTTGAACGGTCCAATTTAAAAGGCACCAATTCTTCGAAAGTTTTTACGGTAATAAGTTCGATGTACCGTTTTCCTGCAAACCACTTTAAAAGCCATACGTCGATCATGAGCTTATCTTGGTTTTTTTTTTAATTCGAGTGATTCTTCTTTCGTCATTTTCTCGGAGCTAAGGACTTCCTGACCCTTAACAATCCGTCGCCCTTGTTTTCGTTAAAGTAGAGAATATCGCCTACTGATACTTCTCCGTAAGGCGTTCGTCTCCCAATGGCTTCACGGATTATATTGGTCTTTTCGCCTCGCCCGATCTCAGGTTTTAGAGTTCTTTTACTTTGTGGTCTAGATATACGATTAAGTTCATTTGTGTTTTTGAGATGTTTGATTTTAGAGGTATTGTGACCAAAATTATTGAGTACAGTTTTCAATCACAAGAACCTAAATCAGCCATAAAGATAAAGCCGCCCAATCGCCATCGTTTTAAAGTACTAAATGTCGGACTAGTGGTGCCAATTCGTTCTGTATAATTTCAAGGATTGTTGTTTGGAGGAATCCCGATTTCTTTTTGAGGAAAACTGACTAAAATAAAGAATTAGTCTATATCTAAGTCAGATATATAGCTTACCATCAAGTCCAGATATTTTTTGACTTCCCCTAGTGCTTTTGTGCTATCTAAATTATTTGTCGCACTTTCCGCCCGAAGACTATTGACCTTGGCCCGAACATTGGCGCGATAGCTTTTATAATACGCAAAAAGTTGCCGTTCTGCCTCGGTTCCCAGGGTCGGAAAAAGATGGTTATACTGTTCGGAAAACACATTGGACAGGTCATTTCTGCCCAATGCATCAAGATCCATACAAAGAAAGGCGATTTCGTTCAAAATATCGATCTCACGGTACTCATCGTTGAATTCGAGACAATCGAAGGGCTGGGGTTCGAACAAAAGGAAAATATTCCGGGTGTGCAGGTCGCCATGGCAGTCCCGGAAGAATCCGGATATTAGCCTATCGTTCAACAATTTTTCATTTCTATCTAAAAATGTATCGGATGCCTTGATGGCCGAATCGACCAAACGGCAATATTCGGATCCCAGTTGTTCGGAAATATATTGTTTTCCCAAACCCAAGTCGTTGAATTTCTCCTTTAGGTCAAGCACGTTTTTTTTGTGAATGATCGTTGTGTTCTTATGAAAATCGGCGATCCGTTCCGCTAGATTTTTAATTTCCGTTTCGCTTATCTTGTTCTGAGATACCAGTACGTCCATTTGCCTTTCAGGATCAAGTTTTCGCATTTTAAGGGCGAAATCGATTAGTGTTTCCTCTTTTCCGCCAATGATAAAATGCCCTTCTGATTCATAAATCGGAATGACTTCAAGGTATATATCTTTTGAAAATCGTCGGTTCAGTTCCAGTTCCCTTTCACAAAAATGTTTGCGCAGCTTCAAGGTCGAAAAATCGAGAAAGGAATATTTGATCGGCTTTTTGATTTTGTACACGAACTCATCGCATAGAATGACCCATGAGATATGGGTTTCGACCAGTTTTCGCTCCCAGGTCGGCTCTGGAAATGTTCCTTCGGAAATTAACTTATCGATTTTCTCTCCTGTCATTTTTTAGATAATTTTCTGCCTTTTGCAGCATGTCGTGGATATTGCCGTTGGTGGATCGCAACCGCAGATGTGGTTCATCAATAGGTTCCCATTCTTGTCGTATCAATTGATAGACTTGATAATCGGCTTCGCTATAAGGCCTGCTCTTTTTTAAACGGTCTTTGATAATCGGTTCTTCCGCCCACACTTCGATAAAAGGGACATCTTCCTTTCCGTTCTTTGTAAATAGTTTCCTTGCGGCCTTTTTATGAAATGTGGCATCGAGTACCAAGTTCCTTTTTTGTTCGATGGCTTCCTCCATCCTTTCCAGCATGACATCATAAACGGTGCCTTTTTCATGGTCGGAATAAGTCCTATTTGGAAACAATTCTTTCCGAAGGCGGTCGCTGTTCACATAATCGGCATCGATTTTTTCCGCCAAGCGCTCAGCAAAAAAACTTTTTCCGGAACCGGGAAGACCTGAAACGATTATATTCATTTTGATTTCAATTTACGAATCCGTGCATTGAGCGCAGATACATTTTCCTTTTCAAATTCATGTACTAGCTGTTAAATCAATTTTTTGTTACTGAACTTCGAGACAACCAAATTACGTCATAAGAAATGTGGTCAAAAATGATATTGGTCAGCGGGAAAGTCATTCGCTGAACAATGATCACCCTCACTTTGTTACAAAATATGATTATAATTACCCCCTTTCCATTACATTTTTTAGTGCTATATTATTCTTAATGGATATTATTTCAAGTCTTTATCTCTGTGAATCTCGATTTTACTTTGTACAACTCCCTGTAATAACCATATCAAGAAGCTACTCAGAAAAATGTGAAATACTCAATTTAAATTTTGTTCGCGATATCCTCAATCCACTGTTGCCATTGCTTTTCGTCCAAATATTTGACCCTTGAAATCCGTGTAACCTTTACGGGTTTTATACCACAAAATTCCAAGGTCGCCCTTTTAGCGGCATTGAGGTCGCTGTTTCGGTATTGCCAATAAATCTAAATTGTAGGTGCATCACAGGTCGTTATGAGTTTGGCTGTTCTTCCTTTTAGAAGTTTTCCCAAAACGGGCGGTTATCGTGGTATTTGTAAGCAAAACAGGAATAGATCGTCCTATCCAAAAAACCTTTAAAAAGAGCGGATACGGAACCCCACCAAATAGGATAAACGATGACCCATTTCTCGCACCACAAAATATTTTTCTTTACCTGTTTAAGGTCAGGTTCCAGTCTTGTATTTCTTTATACCCTTTCCAAAGTATGGGGTCGAATGTCATTTCGCCAAGCGTTGTTTCCGCACTTTATGGCCTTTTTATTGGACGGAGGCACGATAGGCATCGGCGATTTGGCCGTTAAAACTTTCTGCGTCAGGATGTGCTAGTAGGATGTATATTTTCGTGTTGATAGGTTTTATCCGTTTTTTTTCAACCTCCGCTTATCACGCAACACCCAATAGATCCCTTTGACGTCCTCCGCCCATTCATCAAATATAAATATCAAAGTAATTTCCTCAACGGTTTCGAGAATACCGATAACAATCATTACATAAAACAACCAATACACGGGGCCGAAGAACAATGTCCAAAGAATAAAAATACCTTGCAGGACAGCAGAAGTTTTTGCCAAATCGGTATGGAACGCAGTAGTCTTGCCATATTTGTGAAAAGCGATGGCCATCTGTAAAAGATAGGGCGAAAAGGCAATGGCGATCAACAAAAGATTTTCCTGAATAAATGCATTTTCAAAAGTCCAAAGTCCCATCAGACCCATATTAAAAGTGAGTTGGTCTCCTATGGAATCCAGTTGTAATCCTCTTGAACTTGTGATTTTCAGTTTTCGCGCCAAAAAACCGTCGATGGCATCGGTACTATAACTTACGAGCAGAAACCAAGTGAAAACCTGTCGTTCATCCAACAAGATCAAGGCCAGCAATACCGGCACTGCCGCGATGCGGTAGAACGAGAACCAATCGGCGATATTGTAGTTTTTGAAGGGGAGCATCTTAGTTTTCGACCTTCAGCAGGGCATCCAGCTTTATGGTAAGCTTATCTGTAAAAACACGAACATCGGCTAATTTGGATTCCCCCGTTATGGCATCCACGCTTTCCATTTTATCAGATCAAGTACCCGAAGTGGTCGAGACGACGAATTTGTTCTTCAGTCCCGAATTTTATCCATAAAAGCTTGGATAGTTTCGGGCGGTTTACCTATTTCCCAAGTATGTATCAAGAGAATCGCATCGAAGTCGGACGTATTGGTATTTGCCAAAGTAGAAATATCGATTACTTTTATGTAAATGAAATCTGATTTGTACTGTTCAATGATTTCCGAAACTATCGAATCTTTGAATTTACTGCCCTGTGTGGCAATCAACATTTTTTGTTTTAAATTAGGAGAATTTACCTCGTAAGCCTCGGCAACATCCATCGAGTAGGTTCGTTTGTACCAATCAGGAAAAGTAAGAACAGCCCGATCAGCAAAACCGTAATAAGGGCAATTTTTTGTACAAGTTTTAAGTTTTTTATTTTTTTGCTATTTTTGAATCTGCCACTTTCATTTTTCGTTCCAACTCTTTTTTTCATTCCAAAGCCGGAGCCCGCCTACCGGACGGGCAGAGAATCCCACGTACAGGAGCCCAACCGTGTCGAGAAACAGGTTATTCGTGCAATTAGGTAGGCTGTGCAAATGCCTCAAAATGTCAAACAATCAGGAGCAATTTACTTACTATCAACTGCAACCGCAACTGCCAACTACTTATTACAATTCATATCTTAATAATATCCGTAGGCGTTTCTACCAAAATCGTCCTGTTACCAGGCAACGCGATCGGCTCTTTCATGATATCGGGATTGTGCCTTATCATCTTTGTCCAATCCTCGGATGAAAGATCATGGTGTTCGAACTCATGCTTATACGCGGGATGCTCTTGATTGACCAGGTCTTTGATGGCAAGGCCCAACCGATCGGCCAGTTCGGCAATCTGGGTACCGGTCAAAGGGGCTTTTAGCATGTCGACCTCTAAAATGGGCAAACCTTCAGCTTTGGCATAGGCCAAAGTTTGTTTGCCCTGCTCGAATTTGAATTATAGAACAGGGTAATCTGTCGTTCTGATGTGGCGATTTCTCCCATATTTACAATTTTCGATTTTTCTTTTTATGTGTCTCCAAATGATACTTTAGCAACTGTTGTAGGCTTTGCAGGTAATCCTTTAATTGCTTTTCACCCATTTCTGGATAGGGTGCCACCGTCAAGGTCAGGGGCTCTTCGTTAATAAATCGATACACTTCGGGGTAGTCCGTTTCAATTTTGGTGGTCAGATCGGTAATTTCCTTTACTAATGGCCACACTTTTTACTACTGTCAGAAGGATATGGATATAATTCTTTCGGAAATGACCAAAAACACTCAAATAAAAATAACGTGGAAAAACTAAAAAATGCTTCGGTGATAGATTGCCTTATAAAAAGAAAGGTACTGACAAAAGCAAAACCTTTCGACAATACCTTTCCTACCAATCAATCAATAATTATAGAAAACCTAATGCTCCATAATGCCAAAAGTTACCTTGGCATTTACACGGTATTCTGTTATTTTATTGTCCTTTACGCAAACTTGCATATCCTTGACATAGACCGATTTAATGTTCTTTACGGTCTTGGATGTCTCAGTGACAATATTCTGCACTGCATCCTCAAAACTCTTAGGGGAGTTACCCAAAATCTCTACTACTTTTAATACTGACATAACTTTTAGTTTTAATGATTTTTATAGAATTGTTTTTAAAAGAAATTCCCTTGTTTCATCCAATTTGACTCGTAACATCTGATTTCCATTTTCCAATTTTAGCTTACAAGTCTTTTTAATGCCTCTACCCTTTTTGAGACTGACCAGATAAATATCCGTGGCAATCATCCAGGAATAATAAAGATGAATTTCTTTGTTCATCAGGTCAAAATTACAGTGGTAATACGCTCGTCACAATGACTTGGATCAGTCTGTGAAATTTATTCAGAACATTGAGCCCACTCCCTAAACTCAAGTAAAAAAGGAAAAGAATCAAAAAGTCCACAAATCCGGGTCAGTCCATTTTCAAACAACTGTAAATCAATATATTAAAAATTGAAAAAAATAATTTTTTGCCAATTGCAAATCAAAGCTCCTTATTGGAGTGGACTCAACATAGGTTCTTAGGGTCTATACTCCTGCCAAATGAAAACCCGAGTTTTTGTCTCTTTCTTTTTTCCTTAGTGTGCTTAGGCAGTACATAAGTTTATTGTTGAAAGGGGTTTTCGTCCACTACCTAAAAGACATATATCTTAATTTTGAGTGCATTCAAAATTAAGGTACTATGCTACCCAAAGAAAGAAATCAGCCTAGGTTCAAGAGGTTATTTGTCTTTCCAGTTAGTTTAACCAGTATTATTATTTTATATTAAATTGACAATACAAAAACAACAATTTAAAACCCCATTTAAAAAATTCACTCTTTCTCCTGCCCGGCAAAGGCAACGTAATGTCGAAAATCAGATGGTACAGCCCGCGGGAATCTTTTTTTGTAATTAGGTATTCCTAAAGAAACCCCTCAGGCTATCGCCGCCTTCCCTTGATATCCTAAGCGCAGTCTAAGAGCAAGGGGGGATCTATAATTCAATATTCCAGAAGGTGAGATAGCGAACTACACAATCCTCTTTATCAACTGTGCCAGCACCACAGAACCCAAGGCAAACAAAACCGTAGTGCCCAAAAGCTCAAAAGAAAAAGTTTCCAACGAAAGTGCCTCCGCCACAGAGGGCATCAGATAGGCACCGAGCGTAATCAGTATCGAAAGCACAAGCGCGCCCCATACCCATTTATTTCTTGTTACTTCATTGGCAACGAACGATTCTTGACGTTTGGGCATATTAAAGACATTGAACAACTGCGCCAGTACCAAGGTGTAAAACGCCATATTGTTGATCGTTGTATGTTCTAATTGTAAAGCAAAGTTGCCATAGGCCACAATGCCCAACACGGATGCACTTATCGAAAGTCCGTATACTATGGTCGCATACCAATCCTTTCTGCTCATTATAGGTTCTTGGGGATTTTGAGGTGGTTGCTCCATAATATCTTCCTCGCCTTTTCCCAGACCTAGAGCCAAGGCGGGGAAAATATCGGTTACCAAATTCAGGAACAGGATCTGTAAGGGCAAAAGCGGCGCCGGAAGGTTCAATAAAGCGGCGAGCCCTACGGATAAGATCTCCGCAAGATTGCACGACAACAGGTACACCACAAATTGCCGGATATTTTGAAACACTACCCTACCCTGTCGTATGGCCATCTCAATCGCCGTGAACTTGTCATTCTTTAAAATAACATCGGCAACCTCTCGCGCCGCTTCCGTACCGCGAATACCCATGGCGATGCCGATATCCGCTTTTTTGAGCGCTGGCACATCATTGATGCCATCGCCGATCATGCCCACGATATGATTGTTCTTTTGATAAAGGGTTACCAGATCCAGTTTCTGGTCGGGAGTTACCCTTGCGAAAACGCTTGCATGGAGCAATTTTGTTGTGAGTTTGCCATTTTCATCCAAGCCACGCCGTATATCTTGGCCCCTAAAGATTTTTTCTTTTCCTGCATTGGGTTCCAATAGCCCTATTTCTTCCGCAACTTTTTTGGAGGTGCCCGGATGGTCGCCCGTTACCATCACGACCCGTATGCCCGCTTTTTTATAGATTTCGATGGTTGCTTTGACATCTTCACGTGCGGGATCGATGAAGCCCATGATGCCCAAAAAGGTCAGGTTTTCTGCCAAGGCCTCCTTTTTTGGAAGTTCTTGGGTTTCCTTGTAGGCAAAGGCCAAGGTGCGAAGACCCTGCAAGGCCAATCTGTCTACTTTTTTGTTCCAAGCCTCTTTGTTTTCAAAAGGTGCGTTACTTCCTCCATCAAAAATCGTATCACAATGTTGCACCAAGGCTTCAAAAGCGCCTTTGGCATAGATAGCGATACGCCCGTTATTACTATGTGCGGTGGCCATCAACTTGCGTTCGGCATCGAAGGGAAGTTCCAATTTTTCCGGATGTTCTTTTTTGATGGTAACGGTATCATAGCCCAAATGATCGGCAAAACCCATCAACGCCAATTCTATGGAATCGCCCTGCCCGTCATCCGTTTTTGGGGCTACGTTATTGCAAAGTACCGCAGCAAACATCATTTTATCGAAAACGATATTTTTCTTTAGAGAGTCAAGGAAAGTACCGTTTTTATGATAAACATCCGCGACCGATGTATTCTCAAAAACCAAGGAATGTACTTTCATTTGATCTTCAGTCAAGGTACCCGTTTTATCGGTACAGATAATGTCGGTAGCGCCCAAGGTTTGAACGGCCTCCAGTTTTTTGATGATAACATCCTTTTTCGATAATCGCAACATGCCCTGGGCCAAGGCAATAGTGGCCACGATGGGGAGTCCCTCGGGTATGGCGGCTACGGCAAGCGCAACCCCCGTTTCAATCATTAAAAGGAGGTCTTTTCCACGTAAGTATCCAGTAAAAACAATCAGGGCCGCAAAAAAAAGGGTCAACCATATCAGCCATTTGCTCAATTGGTTCAGTTTTTTTTCGAGGGGCGTATGCTCCTTTTCAGCATCTATGCCCATTTGCTGAATTTTCCCCAATTGGGTATGTTTGCCTGTTGCGGTAACAATGGCCCTGCCCGATCCCGTAACGGCCATCGTTCCCCTAAAGACCATGTTGGCCTGGTCTGTAATGGGAGTCTTTTCTTTAAGTACCTCCGTTTTTTTGTTCACGGGAATGCTTTCTCCCGTCAAGGCAGATTCCTTAATGGATAGACTATCGACCTCCATCAATCGGGCATCGGCAGGTATCACGTCTCCCGTTTGCAACAGTACGATGTCGCCGGGTACTACTTCGGCGGCCTTGATCTTGATTCTCTTTCCCGATCGAACCACATGGGTCATGGCCTGCCCCATTTTTCGCAATGCTTCCAACGAGCGGATTGCCTGTAGTTCCATAAAAAAACCGATGCTTACCGAAATCAGAATTACGATGATTATAGCGATACCTTCCAGCACATCACTCAAAACAAAGGCAAGTACAGCTGCAACGGCCAAAATGTAAATGATGGCATCCAAGAACTGGCCGGCCAATATGCGCCATCGGCTTTTGATACCTTGTTTGGGAATTTGGTTCGGGCCATATTTTTCAAGACGGTTGGCAGCCTCCTCCTTTGTCAGGCCCTGTTCACGATTGCTGCCCAATTGGTCGAGTACTTTTTCTATGGATAGAGCGAAAGGATTTTGCGGCATATTCTTGGGTTTTATGGAAAAGGAAAATGCCCCGAACCAAACCTATTTACATGGACGCATTTAGGTGGTGGCAAGAGGGCATTTTGATTCTTAACATTATTAAGCGATCTGCACCTTTTTATGCGGCAATTTTTTGGCTTCTACTTTTTTGGCCACTTTGAAGCTCAGAATACCGTCGTTGTACTTGGCCTTGATTTCTTCTTGCTTTATACTATCGGGAAGTTGTAGCGAACGCTCAAAAGAATTGTAACTGAACTCACGACGAGTGAAATTATCATTTGTCTCTTCTTCGGAGGTCTCTTTTTTTGCCTGAATATTTAAGCAACCATCTTCAATGGCCACTTCAAAATCTTTTTTGGCGAAGCCAGGAACGGCAAGTTCAATCTCGAAATTAGTATCGTTTTCTTTTATGTTCAGGGCAGGTTCTGCCGCTTTTCCGTTCCAAAAATTCTCGGGGAGCATGTTACTTGCCCATCGGTTATCGAAAAAATTGTACATGTCGAAAAAATCTTGGGTTATGAGATTTGCAAAAGGCCTTCTTCTAAATTTTACTAGTGACATAACGTTAAAATTTTAGGTTAAACAATCATTTAAATCTGACCCAAAAGTACAGCCAGCATGTAGTTTGCAAAATGACCTACATCAGTACACTATCCTTTTTTGAGATAATTTTTGACATGA
>Ga0208768_1000506_pt1 | contig 25576 bp, 15 predicted proteins | sample AntAceMetag02UK1_FD_184760 | JGI IMG/M metagenome (GOLD analysis project Ga0208768, IMG submission 184760) | Saline lake microbial communities from Ace Lake, Antarctica - Antarctic Ace Lake Metagenome 02UK1 (SPAdes) (version 2) | ecosystem: Environmental > Aquatic > Non-marine Saline and...
CCGTCCCTCCACTTGGTCAGTGCGAGGTATTCCTTGCAGTCCAGGTCCGTTCTGAACCGATCGGAGAACTCTATCAGGTTTTGTCCCTTGAAAATATCCATAAAATCCTAACTTTTATTGACTTCAAAGGTATGTATTTATCTACTGACCTCTATTAAGTGAATTATCATCAGTGAGCGAATACGTGACTTTTGCTCTTAGATTACCGGGGAAACCTTCTTCCATATCAGGAGAAGTATAGGTTAGCACCAACGTGTATTCGTTAGGCCTCTCAGCATCCCAAACAACATCCTGAAAACCTTTATTGCCACCGTGCAATGCATTTTCGTTATTGTTGGTAGGTATAGAATACTGATTGCCATCCAATGTAAATTTTCCTTTTGCAATCCGGTTACCGACCCGCCCAATAGTAGCTCCAAAATACGCCTTGGCAGAAGCCTCATATTCCTCAACACTTCCTCTACCAATACTTACATCGATTAGTTGCCCGTTTTTATCGGGAACATATAGACTTACGATTCGGCCTCCATAATTGGTCATTGCCATTTTCAAGTCATTGTTCTGAAGCCAATAGAGTTTAACTTCCTTACCTTCAATTGTTGCATTAAAATTCTCTTCTTTCAAATTGGACTCAAATTTACTGGACTCCACGTTTTTCCCTTCGGTTTCGTTTTGCATAGTTTTTGATTTTTCCTTACAACTTATCTTACTAAATAATCGCTTTTTTGAACCAAGGCTTATTTGAAATTCAAATATTAATCCTTAATTTGTATGATGTATTATAACTTTAAATTCACTAAAGTATAAAAATCATGTTTACGCCATTAGGACAAAACAAGTCCCTTACTCAGCAGGTCGAATTTGAACTGACGGAAGCTATAAAGACCGGAAAATATCTTCCGGGCAATAAAATCCCCACAGAAAATGAACTGTGCCAAATGTTCAATGTCAGTAGAACGTCAATTAGGGAAGCGGTTAAGAAAATGAATGCCAGAGGTATTGTAGATGTGAGAAGGGGAAGTGGTGTCTATGTCTCGGAGATCAGCATAAAAAATGCCTCCGAAGTTTTAAATATGTTTTTTGAGCTTTCTTCCGACAAGGATCTTATCCAGCAGACCATCGGTGCGAGATTGATCTTAGAACCTGTATTGGCATCTCAAGCGGCCAAACTACGCAAAGAAGCGCATATAACTTTCTTAAAGAAGAACATGATCGCCATGCACGACTGTGACCTGAACGATAAGAAAAAAGAAACGGACCTGGACAACGACTTTCATAGAACCATTCTTTCCATTGCCAACAACTCGGTTTTGGAGCTGTTGTTGAGTTCTATTTTTAATTTGATGCCAAAATTCAAGTCAATTGTATATGCAAAGCCTGTGAATGGCAATCTCCAAAACGATAAGGACATAATGCTGGACCACCATGAAAATATACTGAGTGCAATTATTGAACAGGACGGACAAAGAGCGGCGAAAGCCATGAGCGCCCATATTACCGAAACTGAAATCAATTATATTAAATCGATCAAGAACAAATGAGCTTTGTAACATTCGGGGAAACCATGCTGAGGTTAACGCCCAACAATTCCGCCGCCAAAATAAAATCATCTCGACTGTTCCAAGCGGACTATGCGGGGTCGGAATCCAATGTTGCCAGTTCGCTGGGTGTGCTCGGGAACGAGGTAAGCCATATCTCCAAATTCCCCAATAACCAATTAGGTGATGCCGCCATAGCATCTCTTCGATCTTACGGTATAGAAACCGAACATATTGTTCGTGGAGGACATAGAATGGGTACGTATTTTATAGAGATAGGGTCTTCCATTCGGCCTTCCAGTGTGGTCTATGATCGGGCGAACTCGTCCATTAGTGAAATTGGAAAAGACGAATTCAATTGGGAAAAAATACTGGAAAACAAAAAATGGATATTTCTTTCCGGTATTACCCCCGCCCTATCCAAACAATGCGCTTCCGAGACCATAAAGGCGGCCAAAATAGCCAAGCAAAAAGGAGTCAAGGTCGGTTTTGATATGAACTACCGCAGGACGCTTTGGAAGAAGGCATCGGATGCGCGTCAAATCTTCGATCAACTCTTGGAATATACCGATATTCTATTTGGCAATGAGGGGGTTCTCAAGGATATTTATGATATACGTATTGATGGCGATTCCGACTTGGACAGGACCCTTGGAGTTATGTCGAAGGCATCCGATAAATTTGGCTTAAAACAAATGGCCTTTACGGTTCGGGAGCATATGTCGGCAAGTAATAATTCGGTGTCTGGCGTCTTCCTTTCAAACTCAGAGCATTATGTTTCCAATACCATCGATATTTCCATTACAGATCGTTTTGGAACTGGTGACGCCTTTGCAGCAGGCGTTTTACATGGCATAAACGCTGGTTGGCAAGATAAAAAAATGATCGACTTTGCCACGGCTGCCTTTGCCTTGAAGCATACGATACAAGGAGACCAACATACCAGCAGTGAAAAAGAAATTCTTTCTATAATGGAAGGTAACCTAGGAGGACATGTACTGAGATGAATAGAGAGGAAATAGTTAAAAAAATAAAAAAGGAAAAAATCGTTGCCATCGTTCGAACTAAAGAACGATCGGAGGTATCAACTTTGCTAAAAAGCATCATAAACGGTGGTCTGAGCTTAGTTGAAATAACGGCTAACACTCCAAGTTTTTCCCAAGAAATCACGAACGCCAGAAATCTATATTCGAATGCCGATGTACTGATCGGAGCCGGCACCGTTACCACTGTAAAAATTGCAAAAGAAGCAATCGAATCAGGTGCACAGTTCTTGGTTACGCCGAACACGAATATAGCCGTAATCAAGATTGCACATAAACATAACATCCCTGTATTAATGGGTGCCATAACACCTTCCGAAATCTGTTCGGCTGTGGAAAATGGTGCCGATATCATTAAATTATTTCCTGCCGGCAACCTTGGAATCGATTACTTCAAAGCGATAAGGGCGCCATTGGATACGGTCGATTTTTTCGTTGTTGGCGGTATCAACCTGCTCAATCTGGCCGATTGGATGGCGGCGGGTGCTGCAGGGGTAGGACTTGGAAGCGTGCTGACCACATCAAAAGATGTGAACGGGATTTTAGTCAGTACAGAAGATACAGCGAACACATTTGTTCAATTAATAAGAAATTGGAATGGATCAACTCAAAATTGAAAAAGTAGAATTGTTCAAGGTGCCCCCAAGATGGTTGTTCCTAAAGATTACGACCAAATGTGGCATCGTAGGTTGGGGCGAGCCCGTGGTAGAAGGAAAGGCCGACACCATAGCAGCATGCATCAAAGAGCTCGAAAAATATATAATTGGACGTACCGCAAATACTATCGAAGACATTTGGCAAGTGCTTTATAGAGGAGGTTTTTACAGGGGAGGGCCAATTCTAATGAGTGCGATTTCCGGTATAGATCAAGCATTATGGGATATTAAAGGGAAGTTTTTGAATGTGCCCGTCTATGAATTGTTGGGCGGGGCGGTGCGTCAAAAAATGAAGATGTACTGTTGGATAGGGGGCGATCATCCCGATGTTGTCCTAGAACAGGCCCATGAAAAGGTAAAGCAAGGGTATACCGCGGTAAAGATGAACGCAACGGGGAGCATGGACTGGGTATCCTCTCTAAGAGATATCAAAAAAGTCGCTAATAACATTAAATTACTGCGAGAGGAATTTGGATACGATCTGGATATTGGACTGGATTTTCATGGGAGGGTTCACAAGCCTATGGTAAAGCGGCTTATAGACGAACTAGAACCCTATGAGCCTATGTTTATCGAAGAACCTGTATTGAGTGAAAACAATGATTCCCTTAAGCATATATATAGCTATACCAGTATTCCTATTGCCACAGGCGAACGGATGTTTTCTAGATGGGATTTTAAGGATATCCTGCATGATGGGGTCGTTGACATCATCCAACCGGATCTTAGCCATGCGGGCGGAATATCCGAGGTAAGAAGGATTGCTACCATGGCCGAAGCCTATGACATCGCCATTGCCCCACATTGTCCGTTGGGTCCTATATCGCTTGCATCGGCATTACATCTCGATTTTGCCTCTTCAAATGCCATCATACAGGAAAGCAGCTTGGGCATACACTACAATAAAGGATACGATATTTTGGACTATGTACTAAATCCTGAGGTATTGGGGGTGGAAAAAGGATATGTCCCATTACTAACAAAACCCGGTCTTGGAATTGAAATGAACGAAGAGAAGCTGAAAGAGGGACAAAAAATCGGACATAACTGGGCAAACCCGATTTGGAGAACTTCGGATGGTAATTTTGCGGAATGGTAATGTAAACAAGAAGCAAGGACAACAAGCCAAAGCATACACAAAATGATCTATATAATTGCATTACTAAGCTCCTTAACTTTTTTGGTTTTGGGCATCGTTAAGTTCAAGATCCATCCCTTTTTTGTACTGCTCCTTGCTGCAATAGGATATGGGTTTGTTGCAGGTATGGAAGCGGAATCCATAGTAGCTTCCATCAATACCGGTTTTGGGGATATTTTGGGCAAGATCGGCCTGATCATTCTTTTTGGTGTGACCATAGGAACAATTTTGGAAAAATCCGGAGGTGCTATGGTGATAGCCACCCGCATTTTGAACCTGATCGGCGAGAAATCCATCTACCTGGCCATGATGGTTACGGGTTATATTCTGGCTATACCCATATTTGCCGATAGTGCACTTCTTATGATGAATCCCTTGAACAAAGTGTTGACCAAGAAAGCCGGTATTTCCTATGCAGGTACGACCGCAGCCTTGGCAATGGGCCTGACCGCTGCCCATGTCATGGTTCCTCCCACACCCGGCCCAATAGCGGCGGCCGGTATACTAGGGGCAAGTTTGGGCGATGTAATTATTTGGGGGCTTTTAGTCAGCAGCCTTGCCTTGATTCCCTGTTACCTATACGCAAAACGCGTAGCTGCTAAAATCGACATCCCCATTATAATCGAACCCATTGCCAACCCCAAAAAAAAACCTGCTTTATGGAAATCGTTATTGGCCATCGTATTCCCATTGATGCTCATTTTACTGAAATCGGTTTTGGACTATCCAGGACTGGATTTTCGGCCGTCGCTATTTAAAAGCTGTATTTCATTTCTAGGAACCCCGGTTATTTCATTGTTGATAGGAGTGATTTTATCACTTACACTTCCGGAAAAATTGGATGAAAAAATTTTCTCTGCAACAGGTTGGATCGGAGAATCCCTAAAAGTTGCGGCACCCATAATTTTGATTACCGGTGCCGGAGGAATTTTTGGAAAAATGTTACAGAACTCCGGCATTGCAGAACAAATTACGGAAGGGTTTACCGGATTGGAAATAGGTCTGTTCTTTCCCTTTTTATTGGCGACCTGCTTAAAGACTACACAGGGATCATCTACCGTCGCCCTGGTAACCACAGCCTCTATTGTTGCGCCACTTATGACTGCTTTGGGGCTAAACGAGCCTTTTCTTCAAGCCATGACCGTTTTGGCCATTGGCGCAGGTTCATCCGTAGCCTCTCATGTAAACGACAGTTTCTTTTGGGTATTGACACAATTAACGGGAATGACCGTAAAACAAGGCTATCAAATACAGACTGCCGGCACCTTTGTTTTTGGAACCTCGGCAATGGCAGTTATTTATATCATCACTATGTTAATCCACTAGATTATGAAAAATACTATTGTCACCATCGTATCTGGAATCATGCTCTTAAATTCTTGTAAAGAAAATCCAAAACAAGAAAAAAGCGATGGTATTCATGAGGAAGCGACAGCAGAAATAATTTCAGATAAAAATCTGGACAGCTTAAAGGCGAACTTCTATATCGAAATTTTGGACAAGGAAGCATTAAAAGTCATTGACCCCAAAGCTACAATAGAAGTTCTGGCAAGTGGATTTGCCTGGACCGAAGGGCCTCTTTGGGTCGAGGAAGGTAAGTATTTATTATTCTCGGACATCCCGAACAATAAAGTGAATAAATTGGACCATAACGATAAGGTTACTACCTATTTGGAACCATCTGGATATACTGGTGGGAGTACTTACGGCGATGAGCCAGGATCCAACGGTTTGGTTTTGAATAAAGATAATGAGTTGATCCTGCTTCAACATGGCGACCGTAGAGTTGCCAAGATGAATTCTTCTGTAAACAATCCAAAATCAGATTTTACGACACTTGTGGACAATTACAATGGAAAAAAATTGAACAGCCCAAATGATGGATTCTTTGATAAGGATGGTAACTTTTACTTTACCGATCCTCCGTACGGCTTGCCATTAAAAATGGATGACCCTAGTAAAGAATTGGATTTTCAAGGGGTCTACTGCTTATTGACTTCGGGTGAACTGGTCTTGCTCGATAAACTCTCCAGACCTAATGGCATTGCCCAATCGCCTGATGGAAATACGCTATATGTGGCAGTTTCAGACCCGTTACACGCTGTTTGGTATCGATATGATATTGAGAAGCCGGGCAAGGTAGCAAATAGACGACTGTTTCATGATGTTACCCATTTAGTGGGTCAACAAGGAGAACAGGGCTTGCCTGATGGCTTAAAAACCAATAGTAGGGGGTACCTATTTGCAACGGGGCCAGGTGGAGTGTGGATCTTTAATAGTTCCTCCAAGGTTATTGCAAGGATACACACCAGGCAGCTCACCTCTAATTGTGCATTGACTACGGATGAAAAAAGATTGTTCTTGACTGCTGATGATTATATTTTGGGAGTTGACCTAAGATGAAAAATTGTTAAGAACTTATAAATCAATACGTGCATAAGAAAAAAGAAAGGAACTATCCAATTCGATTATATCTACTTCAATTTTCGAATATGCTTATCAAAAGTTGGTTCTAACTTTCTAATCTTACTAAGTACTTATCCAAATTTTGCTACACCATTTCCTTTGTCTTTAATTAGTTTATAGTGCTAAGACATGGATACAATTCTTTATTTCACAAACCATTTCTCTGTTGTCAAATTTTCTAACCTCTCTTCTTCTCTTAAAGGTGGATCGTTTTCTTGAGCTACATGGCATTTTAAAAAAACTTTTTTTTATTCTTGATTTCTAATTAGTTGTTCTATATAACTAAGTGAACCTCCCATATAGTTTTGAAACTATTAAGTTGAGAACGGTTATAATGAAGCAAAAATCTTGATTGCGACTTGGAACAAACCCAGTTAACTTCATTTATTTATTGCCGTTTCTCTTGTCACGTGATGTGGCTAAGGCTATCACTCTACCTTCAGATCCCACAGCATTATAAAAGTGATAAACAACTCCATCCCAGTTTATTACCCATGGTTTGTGTGCATACGTTTCATCATAATCCTCTGATGGAGCCACAAGGTCCTCTCCTGTCCAATCTGTCCAGTTTATTAAATCATAAGAAGTAGCAAATCGTTCAAAACCGCCTGGTTTCCAAAATGCACCAAAATAAAACATAACATAAACATCACCAATCTTTGTGATTTGTGCATCTCCGCAAATACCGTTCTCTCTAGTAATAACAGGGTTTTTTCCGTAACGTTTCCAAACTTTCATATCGTTGGAGACGGCCATTCCAATACTTTCGTAATCACCTTCCCCTTTCGCATTATAGTACATAATAAATGGATATCCAGTATGTTTTTCGGTATCACGAAAAACCAAACTTTTGTATATTGTTTTATTTTCAAAGCTTCTCACATCTTTATCTTCTGGAGATAAGAGAGGTGTATTCTTTGTATTCCATTCATGTACTTTAGTTAAAGTAGTGGTATTGGCCAAACCTATTTTTAAAGTCCCGGCCTCATATCCTATTGTGCTTCCACCTAGATAGGTCATCCAATAGTTACCTTGGTATTTCTCTACTGAATAATCACCTCCCCAATCTATGTCTACGAGTGCAACATATCCTGCTTTTTGATTAGCGTCCCACGTGTTTTCTGTGAACGACAATATTTTACCTTTTGATTCCCAATTAAGCAGGTCTGCACTTTGAGCTAGCCAAGTTTCATACCCTTGGCCATCATAGATAATGTAAGTCATAAACCAAGTATCATTCTCTCGAAAAATGGTTGGCGAGTCTATCATTTTAGTAGTGTCCGGGTGCTGAAATACAATACCATATTTATATGGTGTTTTAATCTCTTCATAAATTTTCTGCATTACCTCATCAGAAACAGTTTTGTCTAATTTTTCCTTTGTAACCCCGCAAGACATTAATGATAGCATTAGAACTGTAATGAAGAAAAAACCCTTGAGCATCGTGTGAATATTTAAATAATGTTTCATTTTAAAATAATTTTAATCATTTATTTAAATTTTTGGATATTTACTTCAATGATGAAGCCTTCCTTTTCCAACACAATGGAAACAACAAACAAAACGGGGAAACCAAAATCTTGAATTTTCTCAACAGATGACTGTCACGAACTAATCAATCATATAGTACCCTTCAAGAACAAAAAGAAATTCATTAAACCGCGCTTTAATTTTCATTATAAACCTCAAAATCAAGCAAGCCCTTTGAAAAAATAGAACGGTACAAGAATTCCACTAGTTTGATTAAATTTTTAATTTAATCAACTCAATCCCATTTGAGGTATGAATCTGCTTACCGTTGTAAATAATCTGAAACCCAATACCCCTATTGTATTTTGTTCCATTCTTATCCCATATAATTGTCAGCTCTTTTCCATGATAATTTATCCTATCTAAACAAAACCAATCCCAGCTATCTGGTACTAAGGGTTTGATTACAATACTTCCGTCCATTTGGGGTTTGAAGCCAATTAAGTCGTTTATGATTAAATCACAAAAGCCCGAATGATTATAGTCCTTACCCCTTTCTTCTCCACCTTTTTCTTCAGACCATGTGCCATTTTCCCATGTTTTTAGACGGGTGCGCGAAATCCAATCGCCTGAAAAGGGATTTATATTCTCATCAATCCACATTTGCGTATCGCCGTTCTCCCAAGTTATTTGATGCGCTGCAGCATACTGTTTCAGTAGTTGGAAATAATCGTTTTTTGAAAGACTGCCATTGAACTTATAGTTGTTCAAAAAGTTGGAAAAACTTTTTAAGGTCTGGGTAGTTGCAAAAGGCCATGACGGACCGTTCCATTGGCATTCATGCCCTTCATACTTTATTTGAAAATACGGATGTGACCGCTCAACCGTTGTAAGGCCATAAGGGGCTGCAAATGCATTAGTATCCAACACTTTTTCCCATGCTTTGACATATTTGGAATCATCTTCCGGTAAATTAAAATACCAAGGAGTGTATCCAATCAGTTCGCGTATATTTATAGGCTTATCCTTATCGGAGTAATCTCGGGGAAGAATGGTAAAAAAATTCAACGAATCGTTCCAAAGCCTGTTTTCTACTAGTTCCTTAATTTGCTTCGCCTTGTCCTGATATGTCTGAGTCAAACTTGAATAATCAAAAAAAGTGGCTAACTCTGCAATAGCCTTAGCATCAGCATACATATAACTGTTGATTGTGGGCCTTGCCGCCAAGGAAGAAAATTTTTCTTCACCATTATTAATAATCCTACCTCCAGAGCTTAGTTCCATCCCGTCCATATTATCATTTTGCCAAAATAAACGATTAGAGCCATCGCGGCGTTCTTTCTCCCAAGCACTGTAGTTATCAATAAGTAAGGGAAATTGTTTTTTTAAAAAAGCAGTATCATTATGCACCTTGCCAAACGCCCAAGTGGCATTGGAGACCCAAAAACTATATTTACGCACATTATCAGCCTCATTGAGCCAATAATTGATATAGTCTTTTATATAAATATCATCTCTTAACCAACGGCCTTCAAAAATATGATATGCTGCGGGGCAATTGATGGTATTGTACTTTCCAGACCAAGGCACCTCAGGAAGAAACTCCGTAATCACAAACCCGTTCGGGGTCTGTTTAATGTGCTTTCTGAAGGTCCACCACCTGAAATAATAGGTTTTTTGGATGATGCTATCGGGAATATCCAATAAAGGAATGTTCTTTTCCAAAAATGGAATAACTTCGGCGTTTGTTACGTACTGTTTGTAAAGCTCATCATCCTTTTCATTGAATTGTGAAAAATAATGGGCATAATCTTGAAAAGATAGAACCGGTGATTCCACCTCATCTCTATCATCACATGCAATTATACTCAACGTTATACACATTATAGCGACTGCTTTGGGATATTTCAACATTACTTTTAAATTTTTATTTGAACTTTTGTAAAGACATTAGATTGGTAAATTAACTCATCTCCATAAAGGATTTGAAATCCTCTCCCTCATTTATATTTTAAATCTACTGTGTCCCATAATCAAGTTAATTCTTTGTCATGATACTTTATCTTTTCCAAGTAAAACCAAAACCAAACATCGGAGACCAATGGCACTAACTTTACACTTCAATAGAATTAAGGTTTAAAATCAATGGGACCATTGATCACTAAATCTATAAATGTGAATGGTTATATGCTTTTATGGTTTTTTTATGTCTTTTGGAAACCAAACAATCATTGATGAATCACCGCGATTGTTCCACGCATAATAGGGAATCAAGGTCATTTTTTCTTCCATCACCATATTTCCTTCATTTGACTTTACGGGCAAGGATATTTCAGTGATATTATTCATTAATCCATCGGACATGGTCTCAGTCTGCATGCTTTGGGAGGTTGGTAGTTGATCAATAAAAAAACGTTGTACACTTCCTGAGTTATCAACCCCTTCGGCACAATACACCAAAGGTCCCCTTGTGACCGCTATTCGATTTCGGTCGGCTTGGACCTGCTCTATGGCCTGGTTGAACTTTACAGGCATGGGAAGTTTAAGTTCTACCAAATCCTTTGGTGCCCACGTTCTATTAATAGTAGCAAAGCCCTTCTCCATGATTATGGGTTCGGATTTCCCATTTACCTTAAGGGAAAATCCCTGTTTGTTCGGTTCGGTATAGCTGTATAGCAATCCAGGAACAAATTTGTCTTGGGCCCAAGTTGGAATTCGTAACCTCAGCGTGAATTCTTGCTTCTTTTCTGGGTTCAATTCCAGCGTGACATTACCCTCAAAGGGATAATTTGATGTTTGATGCAAGTTGACCTTACCATCCTTTAACGCAATTTCCGTATGATTGCTAGCATACAAGGTCACATAAATATCATCGTCAGTGTGGGCATACATCATACCACTGACCTGTGGTAATAATCTAGCGAGATTAGATGGACAGCAGGCCGTGCCGAACCATGGGGCGCGTCCTGCTTTTCCTTGGTTAAAAGGAGTTGTACCATCGGATTCCAAGGGATTTACATAAAAGAAACGATTGCCGTTCAGGTTCATTCCTGCCAAGGAATTATTGAACAGGGCCACCTCCGCCACATCCATATATTTGGCATCTCTATGTTCCAAGAACATTCTATGATTGAAAAGTACGTTACCCACAGCGGCGCATGTTTCATTATAGGCTTCCTTGTTGGGCAGCTCATATTCCGCACCAAAACCTTCGATACCATGAATGGCGCCCAAACCTCCTGTAATATGCATTCTGGTATCCACAATGTTCTGCCATATACTATTTAGTGCGTGGTCATACTCCTTATTATTGGTCAAAGCCCCTACATCAGCCATTGCTGCGTACATATATGCGGCCCTTACGGCATGCCCGACCGCTGTTGTCTGCTCAGATACCGGTAAATGCTGTTGGGCGTAGGTCGGTGCCATTACACCTTCGCCTTCCGGAATAAAGGTTTTGCCACGAATATCCAAAAACTTTTTTGCCATGTCCAAATACAACTGTTTACCTGTAGCATGATTAAGTTTTACTAAGGCAATTTCTAATTCTTGGTGCCCTGGTGCTTGATTAACAGGTTTACCATCATTATAGTTGGAATCTCCTAAGAAAAAAACCTTGTTGATATGCTGTGCATTTTTCTCGGCAATTTTTAACCACGTATCTTTTCCAGTTGACCGGTAATATGCAATTGCCGCTTCGTACATGTGCCCCATATTGTAAAGTTCGTGACTGTGAAGCACATAGGAGTACGGTTTGTCCCCCATCCCGCCTCCGCCCCAATGGTCATGGTCTTTTGAAACCCCGGTAATGTGGGCCTCGTATAAGTAGCCATCTTCTTGCTGCGCATTCCCTATGATATCTATAATCCCATCCAGACGTTTTTCCAATTCTTTATTTGGATTTTCCATTAAGGATAGTGCGGCCCCTTCCATCACTTTATAAAGGTCCGAAGCAATATAACGATGTGGAAAAGGTAAATCCGTAGTATCTCCTTTTAAAAATTTAGCTGTCTTTTCTAAATTTTCAACGGCTGGTATTGTCTTGTCCAATGCAAAAGGTACCAGGGTATCCGCCTGAATCTTTAACCTTGGTTTCCAAAATTTATCCTCCAAGCTTACTTCATTGAACAGTACCGCATTAAGATGTTCTTCCGCAACTTGGTGCAGCACTTCTGCAGATTTGGAAGATTTCTCGCCACAGCTGAGAAAAAATAGACAAAATGCCAATAATTCCGAAGTCTTCCTCATTTTTCTAAAATCCATATTTATGGTTTATTAATTGATGGTATACGTTGGAAACTGGGAAATCCTTAATGTGGTGCAACCATAAGGAACCAAGGTGATTTCTTGAATGTTGCCCGTGGTATCTCCCGAATATTTGCCCCAAAAACTCGGGAAATAAGGAATTCCGCTCACCGCTTTCCATTCGGGTACTTTCAAACCTTTCATTTTTAGGGTAATGGGGGCATTTTCTAGATTCCAAGGATAGCTGCCATCCCATGAATTTTCCACAACCTCTACAGAATTCGGAATATTATCCAATTCGTTTTGTATCAATCCAAAATTCCAAGGCTCTTTTGAGAACACCTCAGTAAATTCTTTATACCCATCGCCTCTATCCTTTGTTTTTTCCTCAGCTATAACTTTTAGGGCATATACTAATGGTCCTCTTTCTACGGCCGTCGATAACTCATACCATTTTGAAGTAGTAATTTCCATAGGAAGGTTTAAAACGATTTTATCACCATTTTCCCATTCTCTATACAATATGGCCACCTGGTCTTGGGTATTAGATTCCGCTTTTTCTCCGTTGATGGTAATGAACGCTCCTTTTGCCCAAGATGGAATACGTAAATGAAATGGAAAACTTGTGTTTTCTTTTAGTCCAAACTCAAAATTCACGGTTTCCCTAAATGGAAACCCAGTGGTTTCCTTAATTTGTAATTCGATGTTATCCGCAACCTTCAGTGTAACAGAACTTGGAGCATATTGCAGAGCCGCAACACCACCATCGGAAGTAGCATAAAACAAGTTCTGAACAAACTTTGGCCATGATTGGTGCATGTTGGTAGTACAGCAAGGATAGCCCGAGAGCGTGCCGAAGACGAAATCAGTGCCCTTATGCCCATTGCTTTGAAAAGAGACATCCATGCGGTCACTAATCTCTATTTGATTCGCTGCCTGAAAATACTGTCTAGAACTGTAATCATCGGACGCCTGCGTCGGCAATGCGTTATAGGTAATCTTTTCCAGCAAATCGGCAAACTCCATGTCCCCCGTAATTTTTACCATGGTCTCCAAGGAAAACATCTCTTCGGATATTGAACAAAATTCAACTCCCTGTATCGGGTTCGACCCATGAAGTGGTTCGTCTCCACCATACATTCCTTGGGCTTGACCGTGATATTTTTTAATGTCTTTAAGAGCTTTTTTAACAGCAGCTAAGTGTTTTGGATCTTGATCTTTTTGGTAGGCTACTATCGGTTCTTTGAGACCTTGTGCGAAATTAACAGTATGAAGACCAGCAATTTTCGAAACTGTAAGATTATTTATTTCCGTAGAATCAAAAGGATAGCTCTTCAATTTATCATAATACCATACCTCGGTCGGGTCATTATAGTTTTCTTCATTAGAAAAAATAGTCGTCCATGGAAATGTTTGTTCTTGGATTATATCCCCCAAATCTAATAGGAACTCATCGCCTGTAATATTATACAGCCAATATACCACTTGTAAGTTATCTCCGCCCCTTCTATTTGCCCAGAGGGTCAATTTATCTAAAGGTGTGGTTGGAAGTTCCTTTAATTGATATTTAAAATATTTAGTCAGTGTTTCAATTACACGTTGGTCATCTGTAGCATTATAATATTGCTGTAATATTTTCAACATGACCATTTTGGGCCACCAATCAGTTCGCTGGCCCCTCTGCAGTCCTTGCTCATACTCCGGTTCCTCTTCGAAAGGAATTGGTCCAATATAACCGTCGTCGGTTTGATTGTTTATCGTCCAGTCTACCCACATTTGTGCTTTTGCCTTTAATTCGGAATCATTCAATATATAGGCAAGTGGCAAAAGTCCATCAATCCAATAGGGTCCCCGCTCCCAACCGTCACCATCGCCACCAAGCCAGCCGTTACGGGGTCCTACCACCTCCGGATAAATTTCATCCAAATTCCCTGTCATTCCGGTGGCCATCCTCTGTAATTGCTCTTTTAACCATCCGTCTGGTTTGATGGTGCCCAAAGGCAATTCCAAATAAGTTGATTCTTTTAACGGAGCCCTACTTGTTACATAATTAGAAGCTATCTTACTAGCCTCGCTGTCAGCCCTACTATCGCCTGTTTCTTGTTGTTTACAGGAAAATAATACACTGCAAACCATAAATAAAATTTGAAATTTCCTCATGTGACATTTATTATTAAACTTATTTACCGATGTTTTCATCCTTTTACTATTTTGAATTTATCCAAACGGCCATTTCTCCCATTTTACGATGTGCCCAAGCGAAATAAGGAATTGCAGTAAAGCTCCCCTTTTTGCTGTCTTTCAAGGTTTCTCCCTTGATCTCCCCAATTCCATTTAGCAAAGTTTTATTGAATGTATAGTCCAAAGTGGTTTCCTTCGGAACCGAAAGGGAAAGTACCCCGCCAGGATTGTCCACCTCTTCCGCACAATATACCAATGGGCCTCTTTCAAAGGCTATTTTACCGGTATTAGCCTCTACTTTTTCATTGCTTACTACTTTTCTTGCTTCCATATCAAAATGGATCTCAATAGAATCTCCCTTTTTCCATAGTCTTTTGTTCAAATCAATATAACCGTTAGAAATGCTTATTTTTTGTTCCTTTCCGTTCACGGCCAGTTTTACACCAAGTTCCTTTTTTTCCAAATAACTATATAAATCTCCTGGCAATACTTCTCCGCGGACCCAACCCGGCACTCTTATTTTAAATTGTGCATCAACTGCCTTGTTATTTTTAAAGGAAAACGCAACATCACCGTCCCAAGGGTAATTTGTCCTTTGATCGATCAACAATTCTTTTCCGTTTACATCCAATTCGGCCTCATTACCGATAAATAGGTTAACGTATACTTCTTCGCCCTTGGTAGCATAAATATAACCCGGTAACGAAGGCATTACACGTACTACATTCACCGGACAACAGGAGGTTTTAAACCAGGGCGACCGGCCACATACCCCTTGATTAAATTTGGTAATACCATCGGTTTCTAATGGATTGGGATAAAAGAATGTATCTCCCTGAAAAGATACACCGGCGAGAAAACCGTTGTACAAGGTCCTTTCAAATACATCCATATACTTGACATCCCCTTCCAAAAGAAAAAGTCTATGGTTCCAAAACATCATTGAGATAGCTGCGCAGGTCTCGGTATAGGCGGTGGCATTGGGTAGTTCATAATCAGGTCCAAATCCTTCATGTTGCCGTTCGGCACCAATACCTCCTGTTAAATAGGTTTTGGTGTGAACAATATTATCCCATATATCATGTAAGGGCTCTTTGTACTCATCAGTGCCTAAAATAGCAGCAATATCGGTAGCACCGGCATAAAAATAGCCCGCTCTTACGGAATGTCCTACGGCCTTATTCTGTTCTACAAAAGGTGTATGGTCCTGAGAATAGGTGCCAAATAACTCATGGCTTTCTTTATTTCCACGTTGGTCAATAAAAAATTTCGCTAAATCAAGGTATTTATTGTCTTTGGTAACACGGTACAGTTTTATTAATCCTATTTCAATTTCCTGATGTCCCGGAACTCCCATATTTTTTTCTGGACCGAATACACTTGCTACTAAATCGGCATTCTTTATCGCAACATCCAATAAATTACGTTTCCCCGTAGCTTCATAATGTGCAACGGCACCTTCATACAAATGACCAACATTATACAGTTCATGATAAGTTTCCAGGTTGGTCCAGCGCTCTTTTCCTCCTCCATCGGCTGCTTTGGAAGGATCAATGGTTCTGTTCGTATACAAGTAGCCATCATCTTCTTGCGCAGCCGCAATTTTAAAAATCAGATCATCCAAAAACTGTTCTAGCTTTTCATCAGGATTGGCTTGTAAGGAATAACTTGCTCCTTCAATAATTTTGAATACATCAGAATCGTTAAAAAAAGTACCTTCGAATTCTCCTTCTGCAATTCCACCAGCTTTCTCAAAATTACTTATTCTCCCCGTTTCCTCGCTTTTTTGAAATGTGAACGGAACGGTAACTTCACGATTCGTTTCCAAACGCTGCTGCCAAAAGTTATCGATTATTTTAACGCTGGTAAAGGGTACCGGTTTAATGGGATAATCCTGTTTAGTATTTTGTGCATGTATTTGAAATGTAAGAAACATTACAATAATCAATCCAGACATAAGACGATATGATCGGTAGATGTACCTAGAATTACTCTGAGCTAAAGCTTCGGGTTGTTCAAATAAGATAGCTACGGAACATTTCTTAACAACACTTTTAAAATTTATACTTCTCATAATACAATGTTTAAATTTATACTTCTATTAATTTCTACTTAAATTTTCGTGTTTGCAGTGAAAAAATGATATTGATTCTTTCAATCAACAGTAAAATTAATTGGCACTAATTATTAGTCTTCTATTGAATAAGTAAAGAGTTTTACCCCTTCATTATTTCTGCTCACCAGAATAAGATTTTCTCCTTTATGGCCTTTTATTACTTTTATATCCCTTACTTCGCCTTGAATATAAAACCCGGTATCTCTCGGTTCCTTGTTTTTGAATTGAAGCTTTCCGTTTCCCGAAAGAAAATGTCCAAAAGAAGCGTCTAGCTTTCCAATATTTACCTGATTACCATAAAAATTTCCACCTGTCAGTATATCCATTGCGCCATCTCCGTTAAAATCGCCCGTTGCAAAACCGTATAGTGGTGCAAGTTGAAGTTGCCATGGTAATTCTTTTGCTATAAATCTACCTGCATTATTATTCTCAAAATAGCAGGATGCAAATGTAAACGCTTGCAGACGTCCTGCTCCTTTTAGTTCATCCTTAGGAAATAAGTCTGAGAAACTGCTATTGGCATATAGTGCATAAGAAGGATAGACCTTCTTCATGGCAACTAATTGCTTAGACATTTCTCCCAAACCGTAAAAAGGGTATTCAATACCCTTCTTATAGTAGCTCATTATTGGGTCAATAGTTTGATTATTGTCGAAGTCTTTTATGTAGAGATTAACTGGATACGTTATTGATGCAGTTAAATTGGTGTTGAGTCCCAAGTTTCCTAAAACAAGGTCCAAATCTCCATCATTGTCAAAATCAGCTGAATGTATCGTATTCCACCAACCCGAGCTGTTTTCTATTTTCTTTTCTTCCAACGGAAGGTTTTTGAAGTCAAGAATAGTCACCGGCATCCAATCTCCAACTACAATTAATTCCCGGCTTTTAGGTAACCAGGCAGCGTCTGTGACCATCCCCAGATTAATATATTTCCCAAAAATACGTGCCGTTACATCAATAAGATTTCCTTTACCATCCCCAATAAGTATTCTGCTTCTGGTATAAGTACCGTAGGCTCCGGGAATCGAACGTGCCCCAATGAAAATATCCGGGATACCGTCCTCATTAAAATCACCACTTACTGCACATGAGCCGTTAAAAGCCAGTTGCGGATGGGTAGTTGTTTTTGTAAAATTGCCTTTCCCATCGTTTAAATAAAGTCTATCGGCCTTTGTAAAATCCCGGAAGGGTTCTCCGCCTCCACTTATGACATATAAATCTAAATCCCCATCATTATCGACATCTAAAAAAACCGAACCTGCATCTTCACTTGCCCTGTCCTTAAAAAAATCATTTGATCTGACTTTCTTAAATAGTTTTTCTTTGTTGTCTTGCTGTATATATATTTCGCCTTCCTGATTCTTTGCCCCGCCAATGTAAAAGTCTTCTAAACCATCATTGTTCAAATCTCCAATAGCAATTTTGGGTCCCTCTCTGGAAACCATTCTGGGAATAAGATTTTCATATTTAAAATCATTAAAACTATTTTCTTCGTGTTTAAAATCGATACCACTTTTATTACTTACATCATAAAAAACCTTGTTACTTTTTGCTATTGGGACTTCCGTTTCCGGAGCAACTGATTCCGCATAATCTAAAGTAATTGTTTGATTGGATTTCAAGTTGTCTATAATTTGTTCCTTACCATCATTCCATATTACTTTTAATTTTATACCCGTTTTGAACTTCCCCAAACCAAAAATTAAATTATAGTCCATAGAAGATAGCCATCCTCTGGATGGGTGTAATTCCTGCATATTTACGACTCCCCCAACTTCTAGGATTACTTTGGCGCCAATGCCTTTGGTGTTTTTAGATGGTCCCTTAAATTTTATTTCCAAATAATTATAAGGCTGTCTCTCGGATATTGTATTTTCATAAAGGTTCGCGACTTCATTTAAATTATTGACGACCAAATCCAAATCACCATCGTTATCCAGGTCGGCGTACGCAACTCCGTTAGAAAATCCTTCTTGATCCAATCCCCACTCTTCTGAAACATCCTCAAACTTGACACCCATATTTTTAAAGGCTACATTCCTTGCTTTTCCACTTGGGATAGAGGAGATAAGGTCCAAAGTACTAAGCTCTTTCTGATTCGCATTAGAAGTATAATTTATAAAGTCTAAATTGTTGGGTCTGTGGGGAATTCCATTGGATATAAATAAGTCCTTTTTTCCATCCAAATCAAAATCAGCAAACAACGCTGACCAACTCCAATCTGTACTGGTTACACCGCTGTATTCCCCGATTTCACTAAAACTAGCAATCGTATCATACAAATTACCATTATTTAACTGAAGCATATTTCTAGGGTATTGAAAGTGATACCCGTAGTTCAGCTTTAATTGATAGATATCATACGGATCAACAGATACCAATGTTTTGAGAATTTTTTCATCATTGGGTTTCATATCCAACGTGATTATATCCTGCCAACCGTCATTATTGAAGTCACCAATATCATTCCCCATTGCAAAAGTGGAGTTATGACCCATGGAAAGCGCATTCGCCTCTTTAAAGGTTCCGTTACCCTGATTGTAGTACAGATAATCATTTTCATGAAAGTCATTAGAAACATAAATATCCTGATAACCGTCATTATTAATATCTGAAATTCCCACAGCCAAACCATAACCCATGGAGCCTCCGAAAATTCCTGCTTCCTTGCTCACATCAACAAATTTACCTTCTCTATTTTGATATAAACGGTCTCCCGACATCGTGTCCCTAACCGATCTTAGTGCTGCATTTTTATAAGAATCGGGCGTATGAACAGCCAGATTTAGCAGGTACATATCCAGGTCTCCATCATTATCATAGTCAAAAAAGGCAGCGTGCTGAGAATAACTATCACCCTGAAGTCCATAGATCGCTGCACTTTCGGTAAATGTTCCATTCTGGTTGTTGATGTAAAGTTTATTATTTCCGGTAAGTCCTTTATAGCCATATATCTGACATACATAAATATCTAGCCAACCATCATTATTGACATCTGCCATGACTGTTCCGGTGGTCCAACTTTGCTTTCTAGAATCCCCACCTACTCCCGCTTTTTCTGTGATGTCATCAAATTCAAAATTTCCCTTGTTAAGGTATAATCGATTTATCTGTTGATTTGCAGTTAAATATATATCGGGAAGTCCGTCATTATTTATGTCACCAATTGCTACTCCTCCGCCATTATACATGTACAAGTATTCTAGAATATTAAACTCCTCCGTTTCAACAATATCATTGCTAAACGAAATCCCTGTTTGGTTTGGAGTATGTAATTTAAATAATTTAGTGTTATACAAATTACTATCACAAGACAATTGAAATACTGAACAAATTGCTAGAAAAGCTATTTTTATTATGTAATGAACTCTTTTCATAACATCGACTCTCTATTTAAAATTCAAAAAACTGCATCGGCGCATTATTTCTGGCCACCAAGAGTATTTTTTGCCCGGCAATTTCAATCAATTGAAAATCCCTTATTTCGCCCTCCAAGAACAATCCGCTTTCCTTTGTGGGTATAACTTTAAACTTGCCCTTCCCAAGACCTTTTAAAACTGTTCCGTAGCTTGCATCATACCTGCCAACCTCTGGTTTTACGTTGTATAAATTTCCACCCAATACTATATCCTTAATCCCATCATTGTCAATGTCCTCAATCAAAAGAGCGTAAACAGGTGAAAGTTGGGCCTCACTTGGCAAAGCCTCTATTTTGAACCTCCCATTGCCCATGTTCCATAAAATAACACTTTCAAGCATGGTAACTTTGTCAATAAGAGTAGTTTCCAACTCTTCTTTGGTGAAAATATCCTCAATGGTCTGGCCTTTGTACGACTCATATTTTAAATACTTCTTTTTAAGGCTAGGTAATTGCATAACCAAATCATGCCTTAAGACTAAGGGGTATGATTTGTCCTCATTGTAACTTGATATGATCTGTTCTACAGATCCATTTTGATCAAAATCATTAGTGTAAAGGGTTAATGGTTTTTCTAAACCGGCTCTAAATCGCGAATTCAATCCATGATTCCCGACCACGTAATCCATATCACCATCACCATCCAAATCCGCAGCTTCGATTCGGTTCCACCACCCATGGGTATCAGTGAGGCCCACCTGCGATGTCACCTCTTTAAACATACCATTAGTATTATTGAATACCCTAATTGCTATCCATTCACCTACAATAATCAAATCATCATCCCCATCTAAATCATAATCACTCCAAACGGCATCCGTTATCATGCCTAGGTTCTTTAGTTCTGGAGCTATGGCCCCAGTAATATTGGTGAAATTACCATCACCGTCATTGTTAAGGATATACCCATTTTGAGGAACACCTACCTCGCCAGATTTTATACGGATGCCTACGAAAAGATCTAAATCTCCATCTCCGTCAATATCAGCACTAATCACTGTTGAGGAACTCTCGGGAGTGCCGCCCGGTAAGAGCTGACCTGATTTAGTGAAATTGCCGAAGCCATTATTAATATAGAGTCGATCTACCAAAGCAAAAGCTCCTGAGGAAAACTCATTTCCACCGCTGGTAACATATAAATCCTGATCTCCATCACCATCAGCATCTAAAAACAAACATTGCAAATCTTCACTTTCCTTATCCTTTTCGAACAGACTTTCATTAGTGCTTTTAAATTTACCTCCCTGTGTTTGAAAAAAAAGTGCTCCAGGACTATCTTTTGCACCTCCTATATAAAAATCGTCCAAACCATCACCATTTACATCAGCAATGCTCATTTTTGGTCCTTCTGTAGATTTCATATGATACAGGAGCCTATCCCGATCGAAATCACTGTATACATTTTCTTTATGAGCGTACCCAATACCCCGTAATTGAGATATTTCATTGAAAATCCTATTTATTGTTGTCGTATTTTTTTTACCTCTGTTGTATGCGGTGGTGGCTTCATTTTCGCGAAGTACCAGAGTCTGATTGGTTGCTATATCGGTAAGAATAGTCTGCTTACCGTAATACCAGTCAACAATTAAACTGTCTATCTTCTCCGAACTCCCCAATCCAAAATTAAGTCTGTTGTCTACTGATGATTGAAATCCCCGGTTGGGACTTTGTTCCTGATAAAAGGTCTTATCTCCTATTTTAAGGGTAACTTTTGAACCAATCGCCGCAGTATTTCCTCCAATTCCCTCAAAAACCACTTTTAAATAATTATTATTCCTACTTGAGGTATCGGTTTGATTCCGGTAAATAAAAAGAGGCATATTGACGTTATTTACTACCAAATCAAGGTCACCATCGTTATCAAGATCGCCGTATGCAGCTCCATTAGAATGACTCGGAGTGTCAAGACCCCATTCCCTAGTCTTATCGGTAAAGATTAAATTAGGAGTCCCCGAGTACACATAATTTGGAATTCTATTCGTGGGGATGATATCAATTAATTGCTTAAAATCTACTCCTTTGTCACTTACGACTGCACGCACAACTTCTTCATTGGCCACATAATTCAGATAGTCTTGATTTAAAATATCTTGGGCAATTCCATTCGTAATATATATATCCTTAAATCCATCGTTGTCCAGATCGGCTATTAAGGAACCCCAACTCCAATCGGTAGCCTCTACCCCCGCTAACCTGCCTACCTCACTGAAAGTAACCCCCCTCTCGGGAATAAGGCCATTGTTAATGTGAAGCATATTGCGGGTAAACTGATGATAATACCCGTTCTCTAAATTGTATTGGTATTTGTCCCAATTCTCAAAAGTCATTGTGGTTTTGAACCGTTCGTCACCTTTCGGAAGCATTTCTGTTACAAACACGTCCGGATAGCCATCACCTGTAATATCGGCAATGTCTGATCCCATGGAAGCTACACTTATCGAACGCATCTGCTTTTCCAATTCCTCACGAAAAGTACCATCACCGTTATTCATATAAATATAATCACGTTCAAAAAAATCATTGGATATATACAAATCCATCCATCCATCCATATCCAAATCGCTCACAGAAACACCAAGTCCAAAACCAATAACGCTACCATAAATACCTGCCTGTTCACTTACATCAATGAACCGGCCTTCATCATTACGTAATAATTTGTCTCCACCAAGCTTATCCCTAATCGGTCGTTCATTTTTTCTTAAGTTAAAACTACCTATTGATTGATAGGAGTTATTTAAGAGATACACATCCAAATCACCATCTTTGTCATAATCAAAAAAGGCTGCATGCGTAGAAAACCCGCGATCAGCAAGTCCCATTTCTTCTGCCTTTTCGGTAAAAGTACCATCACCATTATTGATAAAAAATTCATTTTGTTTATTGTCTCCTTTAACATCGCCTGAGTTACACACATAAATATCCAACCATCCATCCCCATTGATATCTACCATAGACACTCCGGTAGACCAAGCCCCCTTTCCTGCAATTTGTGCCTTATCCGTGATATCTTCAAAAGCAAAATCACCCTTATTAAGATAGAGCTTGTTCGGCACCATATTGCCCGTTAGATATATATCTAAAAGGCCGTCATTGTTAATGTCTCCCAAACCAACCCCCCCACCGTTATAAAAATTTCGGTATTTATAGATGTTGAACTCGTTTGTGGATGTTAAAGTATTCTTAAAATCAATGTGGGTCTGGTCTGCTCCCAAAGCAACAAACAAATGTTCCTTTTTATTTTTTTTGGAATTCGTACATGAGAGTATTATGAAGAAAGCCAAAGTCAACAATACTAATATTTGACATTTCAAATACGCAATGTTACAACTCCTATTTTCTTTAAATTCTATCATTCTTCTATATTAAAAAATATCATTCCCTTATACTATCCGGCCCATTACTTAAGTCTTCAAATTCTATTTCCAATACTTGCCCTTCAAAAGTTGGCTTAAGAAGTATTTTTCGATTACCGTCAATTTTTACATACATGAACTTTAACAATTTATTTTCATGTGGAATACTAAAAAATCCGTTGCCACCGTATCCCTCTTCAAAATATTGAATAGCTTTATTAACTAGATTTTCCATTTTATACTTTTCATCGTAATAGGAAAAATTTTTGTATTTCATAGAGGCATTTACCCTTCTTATCGGACTATTGCCTATTAAAACCGGAAAGAAGTCCAAATATACAGGGGTACCGAATACATTCGAAATCTCCAATCTGACAGTTGTACCAGTTGGACTTGGCATAAATATTTTTTTTTGGTTCATTCCTGTACAATATTTTGCAAATTCTTCGCCCGTCATACCAAAATGGACACCATAAATTAAACTATCCTGCCGGATGTTCCTTTCCAATTCTTTCGTGACATACTCATCCATCGTAACTTTTCTGGAGCAGGAAGCGGTAAATACTATTGTTAATAGTATACCTAAAAACAAAAAACTTCCGTAAGTTTTAATCAGTTTTGACTTCATATAATCTCAATTTATCATTATTCAATGCTATTAAAAGATACTTCTTTCCCTCAATAGCTATTGATTTAATATCCCTGATCTGTCCTTGAATACTAATTCCTGATTCCAAGCTGTTTAATGTTACAAATTCCCTATTTCCAATGGACTTTAAAACAGTTCCAAAATTTGCTGCATAGATACCTGTCTGAGGCTTAGCATTGAACTGATTGCCTCCGAGTAATAAATCTACAAGTCCGTCATTATCAAAATCATCGGCATAAATAGCATAAACCGGTGACAACTGAGCTGCTAACGGTAATGGTTTGATACTAAAAACTCCTTTGTCATTCCAAAGCACCACGGTTCGGCTTTCATAAACATGGTAATGAAGGGCATTCTGTAATTCTTCCTGAGTAAATATATTGTTGATTGATTGCTCCTTATAATCTTCATTTTTTAAATACTTTTTTAACAGAGATGGCATTTGCGAAGTTATTTCCTTTTTCATGGCAAAAGGGTACGCCTTATCCTCTACAAAGCGCGTTATGACCTGCTCAATACTTCCATTTTTATCGAAATCATTCACATACATCTGCACAGGCCGAGAGAGTGACGATTTAAAAAATGTATTTTCTCCCAAATTTCCGATAATAAGATCATCCCACCCATCTCCATCCAAATCCTTTTTTTGTATGGTATTCCAAAAACCATTGGTGTTGCTCAAACCTACTTCTTCCGTAATTTCGGTGAATTTGCCATCATCATTTCTAAAGACGCGTATAGGCATATAATCTCCGACTAGGACCAAATCTTCGTCCTTATCCTTATCATAGTCAATCCAGACAGCATCCGTCACCATTCCTATTTCCAATAACTCCTTTGCATACTTTTCCGTAACGTCACGAAAAAACCCACTGCCCTCATTCCTCATCAATTTACTGGAAACCGGTAACCCGTAATTCAAAGGAACAACTCTACCCCCAAAAAACAAATCCTGATATCCATCCGCATCAAAATCGCTATTTATAATCACAGAGGTACTCGAAGGCCCTCCACTGAAAAAGGTTTGAGGTGAACGGGTAAAATTTCCTGAACCGTCATTGATATATAATCTATCAGTAAGTGCATAAGCACTTCTAGAAAATTCGTATCCTCCGCTACTTACAAGCAAATCAACATCATTATCATTATCTACATCCACAAAAATGCTTCTAATATCTTCCGCTGTTTTATCTTGTTCAAAAAGAGTATTATTAGTGGTTTTAAACCCTTGATTAGTTTGCACATACAAGGTTCCAGATTTATCTTTTGATCCCCCTATATAAAAATCATCTTTTCCATC
>Ga0208768_1000513_pt1 | contig 25380 bp, 18 predicted proteins | sample AntAceMetag02UK1_FD_184760 | JGI IMG/M metagenome (GOLD analysis project Ga0208768, IMG submission 184760) | Saline lake microbial communities from Ace Lake, Antarctica - Antarctic Ace Lake Metagenome 02UK1 (SPAdes) (version 2) | ecosystem: Environmental > Aquatic > Non-marine Saline and...
CTAGTATACAGACTGCCCTATTCTGAAAACAAGAGGGGTAGGTTTTATGAATAGCCACAATTACCACTGATAAACAATGAGTTAGACCTCTAATTTGTTCGTTTACAGATTTACTCGTTTAGTAGTGATTTTAAAATAAAATTTTATTTTTTGAATTTTTAAAAATCAGATATTTATAGGGTAACGTCGGTGTAATTACCTATCTGCTTTGGCAACCTCCGTATTACTGTGGGCGACATCATGGGCTATTAGGCATCGGGTACAAGCAAGGAGAAAGTCATTTCCAAATTAGAACTCACTATCAGTCTTTTTTGGTATTTTCACTTACCCATTATAGTAGAAATCGTTTTCCAAAACTTTTCTATGCCAATACTTTTCCCTAGGGCAGATTACCCATGCGCTCTTTGCCGTTGGCGGGCAGTATCGTAGGAAGATGTAAGTGGCTTAGGAGATTAAAAAGGAGTTGGAACCAAGGAGGATTGTCTAAAACAACGATGTCAGTCTGAGACCCTCTACAAAAATTTGAAAAACGGCGGGATTGACATTGTAGTTCAGTATTAAAAAAACGATATGTGGTTCCTCCCCTTTTTTCAAGGGGAAGTGGCTTCAGACCTTCTTCGGGAGGAAGACGGATGGGTGACTTCGTGATGCGATACTTGGGTTTATTCCTAAATATCCAAGAGCGGGCTACAAGGATTAGGAATGAAGTTATAATACTAATTAATTTATTTTCAATAAATTATATAATTATGTCAATGATAGCGCAGTCGAAGACCTTTATGGTACATATTGCACTTCGACTGCGCTCAGTGTGACACGGATATTAATACTATACTCCTGCCAAATGAAAACCCGAGTTTTTATCTCTTTCTTTTTCCCTTTGCCGTCGTTAAAATTAAAAACCGTAGCTACGGCTATGCTTTGTAATTTTGCCTAGGCAAAGAAAAAAAATAAAATTGTTAAAATTTTCGGGTTTTCATTAAGCATGAGAATAAATAAAATATTGCAGAATATTGTTGAAAAAAGGTTCTTATGCCAAAGTAAAGCAAACTATTTATCGATTTACTGAAAGTAATAAACAGATTGCTTAGTGCCTCGCAAACGCTGCAAAAAATACGTTCTACACCCCCTTAAAACCCAAAACTAGCTTACAGCTTCGGTTCCCATCCTTTAGCATATTCCCGTTTCCAGCTTTTCATCGCTTGTTCATTGTTCAGCACTTTTCCTGTTTTTTGGTCAATTTTTATGGTTTCGCCCGCATCCTGCGCCATGTTCCCAAGATGGCATAACATGGTAGAGATACTGGCGTCGTTGATCTCTGCATGTAAGGAAGTATCACGTCGTATAGCATCAAAAAAGTTGGCTACGTGGTCTACGTCCAATTGTCCTTCTCCCCTGGTATTAGTGGTGGCACTGGCAGACTTTTCAAACTCGAATTTGAGCGCATTTCCCTGCAAATCGAATTGCTTATAGAAATTTCGATCTAACTGTATACTACCTTCGCTTCCGTAAATGGTTACACCTCGACCGGGCTGGTCGGGCATAATAACACCTCGGCTATGTCCTGTCCAAGTAATGAATTTGTTATCCGGATATTTGAATGTTACTTGCTGGTTATCCACAAATTCCCAATCGTCGTCAAATGTATATTTTCCACCAAAGGAAGTAACGCTTTCAGGTAAATCGACTCCCAATGCCCAACGGCAAATATCTACCTCATGCGTACCGTTGTTGTGCATCTCGCCCGTACCCCAAGTACGGAACCAATGCCAGTTATAGGGGTGAACGTTGTCCCTGTAGGCCTCCCGTGGTGCCGGGCCTTGCCATAGGTCCCAATCCAAGGTTTTGGGAACTGCAATTTCCTTACCTGTTCCAATAGATCCGCGGTTGTTGGAATAGTAGGCCTCTCCCTTGTAGACTTCACCAATTTCGCCCGCTCTTATATCCTGAATAGCTTGGATAGAGGTTTTGGCGGAGCGCTGCTGGTTGCCCATTTGCACCTTTTTTCCGTATTTGTTCTGCGCGGCTACCAATAGGTCGTTCTCGTGCGGATTATGGCTACATGGTTTTTCGATATACACATGTTTGCCCGCCTGCATTGCCATGATGGCCATTGGGGCATGCCAATGTTCCGGTGTGGCTATGAATATGGCATCCACATCCTTATCTTCCAATACTTTCCGGAAATCCTTTTCGACTTTTGGAACATAACCAATATTCTTTTGGCACCATTCATTATGCTCTTGTATAATGATATCGTCTACATCACAATTATATAGGATTTTTGCGTTTGCGTTGGCATGAATTGCCATTACGTGTGCCTTTGCCCTACTGCGCACGCCTATGATCGCACAATTTATATGGTCGTTAGCACCTAATATCCTTGTATTTCCCATGGCAGAAAATGGCAGTCCACCCAGCGTTAAGGCTAAAGAACCTGCTGTTGTCTTTTTGATAAAATCTCTTCTATTGTTCGTCATGATTTAGTTGTTGGTTAGTGGCTTTATTTTAACGTTCTTGAAACTTACGCGGTCTCCGTGGTCCTGTAAGAGAATTTGGCCGCTGTCCAATTCCCCAAAATTTGGCCAGGTAACATATTTGCTTTCGGACACCAGCTTTCTGTAAGTATCACTTTTGCGTTCGTATTCCAGCACCTTTGCCCCGTTTAGGTAATGTTCTACCTGGTTGTTTTTTGAAATGATATGCGCTGTGTTCCATTCGCCAATGGGATGGATGGGTTTATTGACATCGGCTTGTATAAGGTCATAAAGCGATGCAACTGTCCTGCTTCCTTCATGGTTTCCTAATTTGGCATCGGGATGTTTTTCGTCATCCAAAATTTGGTATTCCAGACCAATGGATGATCCCGGTCCTTGGTTCAATTCCGTATCCACATAGTATTTAATACCGCTATTGGCGCCTTCTGTCAGTTTAAAGTCCAGCATCAGTTCAAAATTACTATATTTTTCTGTGGTCACAATATCGCCACCTGCGGTGGATTCTTCCCCACCTGAATGCAATACCGTAAGCACACCGTTTTCAATTACCCATCCTTTTTCTGGAAAACTATCCGACCTGGCACTTTTCCATCCTTCGGTCGTTTCTCCGTCCCATAACATTTTCCAACCTTGGTCCGACTCGTTTTTTGTCAGCTGGTTTTTCTGATCTACCAGGGGTAAAGGACTTTTTTGCGCGTAATTGTCCAGACTATCGGTGAGTATACGAATATTTTTCCAAATGATTTCTGTTCCCTCTTTTTGGTCGCTATTGATAGAATGTACCTGTAGCCCAATGAATCCGCTAGCGGTTTGATCGTCCACCAAATTGGAAGCCGGGACGCCATTGATCCATGTCTTAAGGGTGTCTCCTATGGCTTCTATACGATAGTGGTTCCAATCATTTTGCTTAAATGCCTGCTTGGCGGCGGTATTGTCATCGGCTATCGGGTGCAACCAGCCTCTTCTGGCTTCGTCATAGATACCCGCGCTCCAAGCCCTGTCCGAAGGGTCTATCTCAATCTGATAGCCATGAACCCTCCCATCGTTGTAATGGGGATAGCTATTGCTGCGTATCTGTATGCCCGAATTCATACTCGGTTCTACCTTGTAGTCCAGCTCTAAAATAAAATTCCCGTACATTTTATCCGATGTAAGAAAGGAGTTTGGGGTGTTGGAAACCGTAGTTCCTACAATTGTGCCTTCCCTTACTTCGTATTTGGCTTCGCCGCCTTTTTGCGACCAGCCATTTAAAGTTTCATTGTCAAAAAGCGGAATCCATGGGGCAGTGTCCTTTTCTTGTTCCGCACAGGAATAAAAAATTAAGGTAATTACTGCAAGAAGGGTAACCTTACTGTAATTAAGATAGGTTGTTCTTTTCATTTTTAAGGTTTTATATAGTTTCAACTAGGTTGCATTTTTTGGTTAGGAAAAAATGCGTGTGTTTTTAGCAGATTTAAAGATATGAATTTTGAACGGGAACTTTTTGCTTCCATCCTCCAATGGCCTACATTCTAATCCAATTTTACTATTATTTTGGAATTTGCAGCTTGGGAATTCTTCGATTATTTTTGAAAAGGAACTGAACACGAACCACGGATGATAGTATCTCTATATCCAAAAGCTTTATTTCAAAACAGGCCCTTATCCCAAATCTTTACAAAGAAATTCCCCGTTTCCACGGGATAAAATCGTCTTGACCCAAGGCATCGGCCTTGGCAATGATTTCCCCGCTGGCCACTTTAATGATGTATTCCAAAAGCGCTTCCCCTGTTTCTTCTATGGTTTTTTCCCCGGTAATGACACCTCCGGTATCCACATCTATAATGTCCGGCATTTTTTCTGCCAAGCTATGGTTGGAGGCTACTTTGATGACCGGCGCAATGGGGTTTCCGGTCGGCGTTCCCAGTCCGGTCGTAAAAATTACGATATTGGCTCCCGATCCCACCATGGCGGTGGTACTTTCCACATCATTGCCCGGCGTACACAGGAGGTTAAGGCCAGGTTTTGTTACATATTCCCCATAATCCAGCACCGCCGTAATGGGGGAGGTACCTCCTTTTTTTGCGGCTCCTGCAGATTTCATGGCATCGGTAATCAATCCGTCTTTGATATTGCCAGGGGACGGATTCATGTCAAATCCGGATCCTGCCGCAATGGCGGAATTTTCATAGGCTTTCATCAGGCTCATAAAGCGTTGGGCATCCGCATCGGTGACACATCGGTTGACGAGTTCTTGCTCCACACCGCACAGTTCGGGAAATTCCGAAAGTATGGGAGAGCCACCCAAGGCTGCCAAAATATCGGAGGCATATCCCAATGCCGGATTTGCCGATATGCCCGAAAAACCATCCGACCCACCACATTCCAATCCCATTTTTAAACGGGCCAAGGGCGCTGGTTGTCGGGGAATGTCGTTCGCTTTTTTTATACCGGCAAAAGAGTCTTTTATAATCTGGTTTAATAGGTTGTCTACCGTGCCCATTTGTTGCTGCTCGTATATAAGCACAGGTTTTTGAAGGTCTGGATTCAGACTTTCCAAAGCCTTTTTAAAAGTATCGATCTGTAAGTTCTGGCAACCGAGACTCAATAAGGTGGCACCGGCAACATTAGGGTTGTTTACGTAGCCTGCAAGTAATTGCGCAAGGCTTTCCGAGTCTTGGCGTATACCGCCGCAACCGCCTTGGTGAGAAATGAACTTGACTTGTATGTTATTAAACGTTGAGGTGTTTTCAGTTGGATGATCTTCAGTAATAGGCGTGGTATTTCCGTTAATCAATTGGCGTAATAAATGGCGTTGTGGACTTATACTGCTGGTATTCAATTCTTTTTCAAAAATATCCTTTAGGACTTCAATATTCCTATTTTCGCAGAAAACCAAGGGAAAGAACAACCAAATATTCTGGGTTCCAACTTGTCCGTCCGGTCGGTGGTAGCCCATAAAGGTGCTGTTTTTCCATCGAGATAGGTCCGGCGGAGTCCAAGCAGCAATGGCAGTCTTTTGGTTTACGGCTTGGGTCTGGTGCTTTACATTTTCTGTTGTCAGCACTTCTCCCTTTACAATAGGCGTAACCGCCTTGCCCACTAAAATGCCGTACATGTATATTTCGCCACCCACTTCCAAGGGTTGCAAGGCAATCTTGTGCTTCGCTTTGGTGTTGGACATCACAAGGATATCCGCTGTTTCCAAAGTGGTAAGTTCGCCTTTTTGCAGATCTACCAAAGCTATGGCGACGTTGTCCTTTGGGTGTATTTTTATTAATTTATGAAACATTACTTATGTTGTTGTACTGGTTATAGAAATTTATCCATCCCTCTTTTATGCCAAATGCATCAATATGTTCCATAGCTATGGCAACGACTTTCGTTAAATCCGAAACTAGCGTTAGGTCTTCGCCCCAATAGTTCGTTTTGGATAAAATAGCTTTGGCCACGGTTTCGTAGTGGTCGGATTCCCATATCTTGGAAAGGTCGGACACTAGTTGTGCATCGTCCTGCACGGGTAAGTCTTTTCCGCGCCAAGTTCCTTTGTAAAAAAGCAGTAAACAGGAAAAGGCAAAAACGGTATGCAGGGGCAGTTCTTTTTTTAATTTCACGAACTCCAAAAGACTGGGTAATACACGCACTCTGAATTTGGAAATGGAGTTGAGGGCAATGCTAGCCAATTGATGCTTTATAAACGGATTCCTGAATCGGTCGAACACATCTTGGGCAAAGGTTTCCAAAGCTGCTTTTTCCATGGGTAAAGTGGGTACAATTTCCTCAAAGACCAAGGCCCGGATAAAGGAACCCGTAAAGGCATCGTCCACACTTTCCTTTACCGTTTCGTTGCCATAGAGCAGGTTCAAGGGCACCATGGCCGTATGGGCACCATTGAGGATACGGACCTTTCGGGTGCGGTAGGGCTGCATGTCGTTTACAATCTTTACGTCTAAGTGTGTTTTGTGGAAAGGAAGTTTTTCTTTTAAATCACCATCCCCTTCAATAACCCACAGAAAAAAAGTTTCCGCAGATACCATAAGGCTGTCCTCATAGTCCAGTTGCGAACGGTATGCGCCACTATCATCTTTAGGATAGCCCGTAACAATGCGATCTACCAAGCTGTTATGAAAGCTGCAGGCATCCAGCACCCAATGGGTAAAAGCATCGCCCAAGTTCCAAAGCGCACCATATTCTAAAATATAGTTCTTTAAGGAATCGGCATTGTAGTTGATCAGTTCACAGGGGATGATGGTCAGGGCTTTGTCGTGGGCACCTTTAAAATAATTAAAACGGTGGTGTAAAAGCAAGGTAAGTTTGGCAGGGAAGGCGTTTGGCGGTTGCATTTCTGCGGTATCGGTAGGGTCAAATGCGATACCGGCCTCTGTAGTATTGGAAACAATAAACTGTAGCTCAGGTTCCTCGGCCAAGGCGAGGTAACTCTCAAATTCCGTATAGGGATCTACTGCTTCCACAATTGTTGTGATGATTTGCTTTTCCTCAGTAGCCTTCCCGTTTTTTATGCCCTTGCAAAATAGGGTGTACAAGCCGTCTTGGGCTTTCAATTGCGGAATCATTCCTTGGGGTATGGGCTGCACAACGGCAATTCCCCCATTGAAATTCGTTTTTTTATTTAGTTCTTGTATAGCGTTTCCAACAAAGGCACGTAGAAAGTTCCCTTCCCCGAATTGGACTATTTTAATAGGGAGTTTTTCGGTCAACCCTAAGTTTTCTCTGTTCAATTTTTTCATCAATATAAAGTTACGATAAGCTATGGAAATAAGATTGTTTATGAGTACTGCTTTTTGGCTAGGAAGATTGAGATGGCATTTTTTGATATACTGTCCATGATGACATTCCTTACTAAAGATTGAATACTTTGCTGGAGTAGTTGTATTTTAAAGATTCGATTTTAAGAACACCACAAACTTATTGGAGGTTTCCACCAACAGGAAGTCCGCTAGGGACAGCTTCCGGCAATTCCTTGTCAAAGCTGTCATCGTTTAGGGTGTTCAAAAATGATATGATGAGCAACATTTCTTTTACACTAAGTTCAAGCTCACGCACAAATGGGTCGTACCGTTCTGCGGGTACATTTTTATTCCGCACTTTTCCGTTAGAAATATCCTCGTAAAACTCCAGAACACGGCGTAAATCATGAAGGCTTCCGTTATGCATGTATAGGGCGGTAAACCTAAGGTTGCGCAAGCTTGGCGTACGGAAGGCAAAGGTGTCCTGCACACCGGCATCCGGAACGGGTAACTTATCATTTTCAGGAGCTCCCAAGACGTGCATTTTGTAATCGGAAAACATAGGGCCGTTATGGCAGTTGATGCAGCCCACGGTTTTAAATAGCTCAAACCCTTCTTTCTCGGAAATTAGAATGGCATCGCTATCGCCCCGCATATATTGGTCAAATCGGGAATTGTTGGTGATGAGCGTCCGTTCAAAAGCGGCGATGGCCTTACCAAGGTTGTCTACGGAAATCGCTTCCTCACCCCCAAAAGCTAGTTCAAAGAGTTTTTGGTATTCCGGTATGGCGCTCAATCGGTCTATGACCGTTTGTAGAATATCGGTTTCTGCAATTCCATGGCCACGCATTTCCTCAAAAGCCTTTATAGGTTCCAAAGCCTGTTTTTCAAGGCTTTTTGCACGGTCGTCCCAGAACATGGTAGCCTGTTCAGGGTCATAGACGTTGTTTTGGTCCATGCCGTTAAAAGCAGTGTTGATGATGGTCTGGGCATTTCGTTTTACAAGGGGAATATCGTTGGGCGAATTAAATTTGCGTTTACTGCCGATACCGCTGGAATTAGGGCCTATACTAAGGTCCAAAAACTCGGCATACCCGTTGGCTGGATGATGGCAGGTAGCACAGGCAACATCTTTGTTGCCAGAAAGTATGGGGTCAAAGAACAGCAGTTTACCCAAAGCCTCTTTTTCTGCGGATGCCGGATTGTCTTTGGGCGATTTTACGGTTTCGGGCAAGGCGGAGAACCGTTTGACTACATTTGATTTTTTTACCGCTGTTTTTGGTTCTTTTGCGGTATCGGCGCAGTTTACCAAACATAGCGGTACTAGGAAATAGAGTAGGATTTTTTCTATTTTTGACATTTTGATTGTCGACTTAAGTGCCTAAAAATGCGGATTTTAAAAATGAACTGAGCAAAAGGTTTGTTAGATGGTGTCAAAGTTTCTTGTTTCTGTTGTTTCTATTGTTTTTGTTGTTTCTATTGTTTCCGGTGGTTGGAATGGGGTTATTACTACAACTGTATAATCTTGAGTCCACTCCGAAAAGGGGTTTTAGTTTATGATTGGTAAGAATTCAATTTTTTATTATTTTTAAAGTATTGATTTACATGCGTTTGAAAATCGCCGAATCGAATTTTTTTGACCTTTTAACTCTTTTCTTCTTTGCCTCGAGTTTTCGGAGCAAACTCAATTTTTAGGTTTTACCATTATTTCTATGGGTGTAAATTATAGTTCTTGGAACTATACATAGAACAAAAGAACTTGAGATGTAGGACTTTTTCGATTCAAGTTTGAGTATTCAGTTATTTGCCTTCTTGGTTTTTCTAGGTAATCATATTTGGTCTTATGTCCTACGTCTAATAGTCTTAGGTCAGCCTAGTTCATGGATTCATTTCTAGAACGCTTGCATTGTTCGCGGCAGAAACGCTTTCCGAAATGAGTAGGACTAATTTTTACGGAATAAGACAGGATAATGAAGAATTTGTATGCTTTTCTTAGTGATATTTATTTTATTTTTGAGGTTATTGGCGAGGCAACGCTCCAAGATGATTTCACGCTAAAAAACAAGCTCACTATGAACTTTTATAAAACGATGCTCCCGTATAAATTACTACTGGTTTTTTGCCTGACGCTTCTGCCAAAAGCTATAAACGCACAACAAGATCAATCCAAAAAAGTGCATAACATTTTGGATTATGGCGCTGTGGCAGACGGTAGAACGCTTAACACAGCGGCTATACAGAGCGCTATAGATGCCGCCCATAAAAGAAAAAAAGGAGGGTTGGTAGTATTGCCAAAAGGGGAATTTTTATCGGGGAGTATACTGATGAAGAGCAATGTAGACCTGTACTTGGAAGAAGGTGCGGTGCTGCTGGGAAGCACCGACCCCAATGATTATGTGGCTATGTCCACCGAAGGAAGGCCGAGGTCGCCCAAGAACGATGACAATTCGCAATTGGCGCTGCTCTTGGCACATAGGGCCAACAATATTTCCGTTTCCGGGAAAGGACTCATAGATGGTCAGGGAAGGGCATTGGCCTTACATATTGATAGTCTGCACCATGCCGGTATCAAAATTGATCCAAATTACAGTTACCGCCGCATGCGGCCCAATGAAACGGTCCGGCCAAAACTGTTCCGGTTTTCGCAATGCGAACAAGTAAGGGTTACCGATCTGGAAATCAAGAACGGCGCCTGCTGGGGGCTGTCCTTTGAACTGTATACAGACCTGACCTTGGATAACCTAAAAATAACCAACCGCGCCTATTGGAACAATGACGGCATGGATATTACCGATTCCAAAAACGTTAGGATAACCAACTGTGATGTAGATTCCGCGGATGACGGTATCTGTCTAAAATCCTATTATCCAGGCTACTTTAATGACAATATTTATATTGCCAATAATACCATTCGTTCTAGTGCTAGCGCCATGAAATTCGGGACAGCTTCCTATGGCGGCTTTAAGAACGTTACTATTGAGAATATTAAGATTTATGATACCTTTCGTTCCGCTATTGCCTTGGAATCTGTAGATGGTGGTGTTATTGAAAATATAACAATCAGAAATATCGAGGCCGTGAATACCGGTAATGCTATTTTCATCCGATTGGGACATCGGGATGGGGAAACGCCGGGCATACTCAAAAATGTTCATATAAAGGATATGAACGTACAAGTACCCTTTGGAAGGCCCGACACCGATTATGATATGCGTGGCCCTGCGGTCGATTTTTCCCATAATCCCTTTCCTTCTTCCATATCCGGATTGCCCGGTTATGAAGTGGAGGATGTGGTCTTGGAAAACATCACTATTTCCTATCTTGGGAGGGCATCCAAAGGGATGGCCTATGTGCCTTTGAGCCGTTTGGAACAGGTTCCGGAAAATGCTAAGGACTATCCGGAATTTCACATGTTCGGGGAGCTGCCGGCATGGGGCTTTTATTTGCGGCACGCAAAGGGAATTACCTTTAAAAACATCAATCTTAGTTTGGATGACCCTGATTTCCGGCCCGCTTTTGTTTTCGATACCACAGAAAATATTCAATTGGAACAGCTCGCGTAACCAGATCAAAACAAGGAAGAAATCATCCTGCGAAAAACAGAGGATGTGCGGCTGGATGATACGTTGTTACCCTTGATGAAGGAGTTTTGATTTCGATGACATCTAAACCATTTAAACATCTTTCTAAAATATGAAAGCTCATACCGACCTTCTTTTTATGGAGTAGTTCATATAGGAAGAAATACCGAAATTCCATTGGGGCAATTGGTCACAAGTGTTCACCCAATTGATTAACGAGCCAAGGTGTTCCGTATTTATACTGACCTGATCTCCCACCTTATGTGTAAATCCTTCGCCTTCTTTATCCCTGTCTTCCGATGGTGCGAACATAGTACCCAAAAAAAGTACGAAACCATCGGGGTATTGATGGTTTTCTCCAATAACCTGGGCTACCAGCTCGTCGGGACTTCTGCTTATTTCGTCCATTTTGTTGGCTCCTTTGGACCTAAATCCGTCCAGCCCTTCTATAGATAGTTCTACATGGCATTTTTTTACATCTTCAATAGAAAAGGTGTCATCGAACAATCTAAATAAGGGGCCAATAGCGCAAGAACCATTTTGGTCTTTTGCCTCGCCTAGCAACAAGGCACTTCGTCCTTCGTAATCGCGGAGGTTCACATCGTTGCCCAAGGTAGCTCCAATTATTTTTCCTTTTGATGAAACCGCCAAAACAATTTCCGGTTCCGGATTGTTCCAAATAGAATCTTTCAAAATTCCTATTTCCGCACCAAAACCAACGGCGGACATGGGCTGACTTTTTGTAAAGACTTCGGCATCCTTACCTATGCCCACTTCTAAATATTGAGACCACAACCCCGTTTCCTTAAACTGCTTTTTCAACTGTTCCGTTTCCGGAGAACCGGGGGTTACTTTGCTTAAATCGCTCCCCAGCGTATCGTTTATTGTTTTGCGCATCTTATGGGCCTCCTGCGCATTGCCTCCTGCTTTTTCTTCAATAACCCTTTCCAGCAGACTTCTAATAAAGGTTACCCCACATGCCTTGATAGCCTGAATATCATTGGGGGCTATAAAGTAGGGCAGCTTATTCTTTTTTTGAGCGTAAATAGAATTTTCAAGTATGTCGGATAACGACCCTATTTCTGGAAGATTTCCCAAGTTTACTAGAAAAGAAACTATCGCATCCGTGTTAATCAATTCACTAGTGGAATTGAAATAGGCGGATAGGTCAAATACCTTTCCTTTTTCAACTTTGACCACATGTGGCCCTTCAATACCGTTATAGGCCAATGAGGCCGGCACCATGCATCTGCCGATCCAGGTTCCTTGATTTGCCATGTTTGGCACAACTTTGCTAAAATCTATTTTTTTCTCAATCATTCTCAACCTCTTAATTGAATTTTTTTGTCATTCTATTTTAAAGGGCAATACACCGTTAAAGGGTACTTTTACCTGAAATAGGCAACCCTAGTATCATATTCTGCCAAAGCCTTCTCAATCATGTTATAATTAGCAGAAGTTACGTAAAGTTCGTTTAAATCTGCTTCTCCAAAAGCAAACGCCGTTTATTAAGATCGTCCCATAGGATGTCTTCGCCTGCAATGGCTCTAGTGTCAAGTCAAGCCAAAATTGGCGCAAAATCTAATGCATCTTTTGCGGTATCCCATCGTTAAAAAATAATTCCGTAGCTAATGCTATGCAATGATTTTTTGCCTAGGGCTACCACAAGATCTACGATTACCTTTTACGCCATTTCAGTTTGGACTTGACACTTGTGGGATATGCTCCTTCAGCTGTTATTGGTTGCATAATATAAATCCCTGCCATTTTACGCAATAGAATACCCTTAGAGGCCATCTCGTGCATAGCTTTTAGGTAATCAAGATCATCAAAAAATCAATAACTAAGGGTTAAGAAAAAGAAGGCAAGTCGTTCGGACATGTGCCTTGCTGGGGATGCCTTCAGGTAGTCCATTAAAGAGCTTTTATAGTGTAGATAAGACCTTAAAATGATAAAATAGCGAACCAGAAGGTCAAACCTTTTTTATTGCGTTTCATGTCCCTATTTCTAATTTACGACCTTTATTTGAAAAACCCTATGTATACAACTCCGCAATCTCATTTTTAAATTTCTCCCGTATCACCCTTCTTTTTAATTTGAGGGTTGGGGTCAGCTCGGCTTCTGCACCATCTTCATGAATGGGCAACCAAGGAGCGCTGATAAGTTTGAACTTTTTTACCTGTTCTATATGGCTGAACAAGGGGTTATAGGCATCGATCACCTTTTGATATTTGGAGATGACTTTTTTGTGCTGTATCATGTCATCCAGAGTGGTCCAACCCAATTTTTTGTGCTCGCACCAATTTTTTAGCGATGCTTCTGAGGGAACAATAAGGGCCGTTACGAATTTTTGCTTGTCGCCCACTACCATCATTTGTTCAATAAGAAAGTCCTCTTTCATCTTGTTCTCAATGGGGGCAGGGGCAACATATTTACCTCCGGAGGTTTTCAATAGCTCTTTTTTACGGTCGGTTATTTTTAGGAATTCGTGACCAGAGTCACCTTTTATTAACTTCCCAATATCACCCGTATAGAACCATTTTTTTCCGTCGATTTCCTTAAAGACTTGAGCGTTGATTTCCGGTTTTTTGTAATAGCCTACCATCACATTGGGCCCGTGTGCCAAAATCTCTCCTTCGTCGGTGGCGTAATTGCCATCTGATGGGTCTATTTTTAGCGTTACACCGGGAATCGCATAACCGACGGTGCCAATAAAGGTGCCGCCAGGCTCTAAACTGTTTATGGTAAGGGTGGGCGAGGTCTCCGTTAAACCGTAGGCTTCACGTACAGGAATCCCCGCTGCACAGAACACCCGAAGTATTTTTGACGGGCAGGGCGCCGCTCCCGTAACGATCAGGCGAATATTACCGCCCAGTGCATCGCGCCATTTGCTAAAAATTAGTTTATTCGCAATTTTCCATTGTAGTTTTTTGGTAAACGAAAGTTTTTGGTCCAGCTCAAAACCATCCGTTAGCTCCAAAGCCCAAAAAAAGAGTTTTTTCTTTACGCCTTCCAGAGCAAGTCCTTTATTGTAAATGGCCTCGTACACCTTTTCCAACAATCTGGGCACGGTTGTGAAGACAACAGGGCGCACGCTTGCCAAATCCCCATCGGGCCCGCTGAGCTTATCGGTGCTACAAAAATAAACTGCCGCACCTATATAACAATAGGCAAAGGAAACCGCACGCTCGTATACATGGCATAGCGGCAAAAAGCTTATGGTTTTTTCGCCGTGCTCCAAAGGAATAAATTTTGATGTTTCTAAAATAACATGCATGATGTTTCTGTGCGTTAACATGACCCCTTTTGGGTTTCCGGTGGTACCGGAGGTGTAAATGATGGTGGCCAAGTCGTCCGCTTTTATTCCGTCCTTTATTCGTTCTACCTCCTTTTGTTTTGAGGTGTCGAATACGGTCTCCCAAAAAGGACCTTTTGAATCTTGGTCAAATGCATAAATATGGGTCAGCGTCGGACTGTTTTTTTGTGCTTGGGAAAGTTTGTCGTACAGATCTAGTCCACCGCAGAAAGCCGCTTTTACTTCGGCCTCCTTCAAGATATATTCATATTCGCTTGGGCTAATGGTCGGATACATGGGTATGCTGATCATTCCCGCCATTTGTATGGCAAAATCCATAATGACCCATTCCGGCCGATTTTTATAGGAGGTAATGGCAATTTTATCACCGGGTTTAAATCCTAGATGCAATAATCCTGAAGCTACCATCTCGGCGGATTCCAACACTTTTTGGGAACTATAGGATTTCCATTGGCCATCGGAATCTCGCCCATTTAAGGCATTATCAATAGGGAAATTAGCGACTTGATTGTACAAAAGGTCAAAGATTCTTTTCATGGTGCAGTACGGTATTGGTTGTTTTGATTATAAGTTGATGAAAAACAGTATAATGTACAAATATTTTCCCTGTTTTAAACGGTAGCCGTCCTTAGTTTTCTTTTTTGCTTGTAGAATGTTTTTATGTTATTATTTCAGAATGATAGAGCCTTGTTGGTTATGCAAACATCAAACTAAGGAATTCGGCCACACAGGCAGGTTTTTCCGTATCTTTTATTTCAACCGTACAGTTCCATGTGATTTTCACTCCGTTATCGCCATACCCTTCGATAGCGGAAATGACGGTGTACAGGCGGATTTGACTGTCGACCAAAACTGGACTCGGGAAACGGACTTTGTTCAATCCGTAATTGACACCCATGGTTGCAGAATCCACCGCGATGAGGTCGGTCAGTAATTTAGATAAAAGCGAAACGGACATAAAACCATGGGCGATGGGTTTTTTAAAGGGTGAATGTTTTTTGATTTTCTCCAGATCCACATGTACCCATTGAAAATCTTGGGTGGCTTTCGCAAAATCATTGATCATTTCTTGGGTCACGGTCAGCCATTCGCCCTTGGGCAGTGATGTGCCCACCAAGCTTTTGAACTCGGTAAAATCTGAAATATGTAGTTGTGCCATAGTGTTGTATTATTCTTAAATATCGTCAAAATGCGACCTCTGGAGGAGTAGGTGGTTTTCAGTAGCGGTTGGCAGAGCTAAAATATCAATCAATATCTGTTACTGCTTACTGCAACTGCTTACTGAAATTAGTTTTCTGAAAATATATGTTTATCGTATTTCATACTGTAGGACTTTAGTTTATAAGGTTTTATTTAACGTGCCGTTCCCCCATCAATAGTCAGACAAATTCCCGATACGAATCGAGCCTCATCCGAAGCCAAGTACAGATAGCCGTACGCGATATCGATAGGTTGTGCGGCAGTTTTCAGCGGAATACTCGCCTTAATGGCATCTAAATGTGCCTCGGGAATATCTGCGACCATCTCGGTCAGCGTAAAGCCGGGTGCGACGGCATTTGCCGTAATGCCATATTTTCCCAGTTCCATGGTCCACGTCTTTGCCATGGCAATAACCCCGGCTTTGGTAGCGGCATAATTGGTCTGGCCGAAATTACCACGTAAACCAACGTTTGAAGCAGCACTTACAATTCGCCCGTAGTTGTTGGCTTTCATATAGGGAGCAACAGACTGTGTGCAAATAAACACCCCTTTCAGGTTTACATCAATCACCGCATCCCATTCGTCCATGCTCATTTTTTCTAGCGTACGGTCTCTGGTAATGCCGGCATTATTGATGAGGATATCAATTTTGCCATAGGTCTTGTTCACCTTTTCGAAAAGATCATCAATGGCAGTTTTATCCGTCACGGAGACAGCATGATATTCCGCCACTCCACTATTCGCGATGATACCTTCGGCCACTTGTTGCCCTTGCGGCAACAGGTCGATTATTATAACTGTTGCACCTTCTTTGGCAAACAATACCGCAATTGCCTCGCCAATGCCCCTTGCGCCACCGGTTACGATGGCTACTTTATCTTTTAGTCTCATAATAATAAATTAAGTTCAAGTTCAAGTTCAAAAAATGGCTTTTCGCTTTAAGCTTTATGCCTTACGCTTTTTCAGTTCTCTTTTTCAGATATATACTCCTGCCAAATGAAAACCCGAGTTTTTGTCTCTTTCTTTTTCCCTTTGCCGTCGTTAAAATTATAAACCGTAGCTACCGCTATGCTTGATAATTTTGCCTAGGCAAAGAAAAAAATAAAATTGCCAAAATTTTCGGGTTTTCATTAAGCATGAGTATAAAATCAATAACAACGTCTTTGCGAGGCCTTTTCCGGCCGAAGCAATCTGTTGAAGCTTACTATGTATTTTTTGATGCTTCCGTATCCCTAATGAATAAAACTGCTTTTTTTACTCCTTGTGTCTCCTTTTTAAATTTATGTTCAAAAAATGGCTTTAAGCTTCATGCTTTATTCCTTAGGCTTTTCCTAAGCTCATTTTTCAAATACAAATACAAATACAAATACAAAAAACAAATTTAAACGTCCTGTATCTTGGTTCTTTGTCTCTCTTCTTCTGTCTCTGTTCTTATTTCTCCGTCAACAGATTGCCACGTCGCAGCAACTCGCTTTCATCGTTTCAACGCTCGTTATGCTCCTCGCAAAGACGCGAAATAAAATTTAAGTACAAAGTCAAAAATCAAAATAATTAAGCAAAAGGCATTTAACTCACTGCTCACTGCTCACTGCTCATCACTGCCTACTGCAACTGCCTACTGCAACTGCCCTCTGCAACTGCCCTCTGCAACTGCCCTCTGCCTACTTTCTCTCTATTCTTTTTTCTTTGTTCCTTTTCACGTCTCACTTTTCACATCTCACGTCTCAAATCCCACATCTAACTTCTCAAATTTATCTACCTACATCTATAACCAACTTCCCCATCACCCTCCGCTCCATCATGGCTTCCAAAGCCTTTGGAGCATCGGCAAGGGAATATATCTTGTCGATATGCGGTTTTAGTTTGCCTTCGGCATGCCATTGCATCAAAGTCATGGTGTTTTGCATGTTGTCTTTTGGTTGGCCCATGGCAAATCCGCCCCAAAAGACACCTACGACCGAAGCTCCTTTTAACAAGGGCAGGTTGAGGGGTAGTTTAGGGATTTTTCCCGAAGCAAAGCCTACGACCAAATACCTGCCGTTCCAAGCCATGCCCCTAAAAGCCGCTTCGGAATAATCCCCGCCCACAGCATCATAGATGACATCTACCCCTTTATTATTTGTCAATGTTTTTATGGCCGATTTTAAATCTTCCTTACTGTAATTGATGGTCTCATCTGCACCGTAATGCTTGCAGAGTTCCAATTTTTGATCTGAAGAGGCTGCAGCAATAACATGGGCTCCCATCAGTTTTCCCAGTTCCACCGCGGCAAGGCCAACACCACCAGATGCACCCAACACCAGAAGGGTTTCCCCTTTTTGAATTTTGGCGCGGTCTTTTAGCGCATGAAATGAAGTGCCGTAGGCCATCATAAAAGAGGCCGCAATGGGAAAATCCATTTGCTTTGGTTTGGAAAAACAGGCACTGGCAGGAATCAAAACTTCTTCGGCCATGGCGCCATGGGCTACAAAGCCAAAAACTTCATCGCCCACTTTAAGGTGTTTTACTTCTTCCCCAACTGCCTTTACCACCCCTGCAACATCACTACCTGGTGTAAAAGGCAGTTCGGGCTTGAATTGGTACAAGCCTTGAATGATGAGTGTATCGGGGAAATTAACGCCACAGGCTTTAACACGGACTAACACCTCTTTTTTGTCCGGTTTTAAATCCGCTACTTCTTCCAAGCTTAAGGAAGAAGGAGGACCATAGGTATTGCATCGTATTGCTTTCATTTATGCTGAATTTAGTTCAGTATCTATCTGGTTTTAGGCTTTGCGCTCTAGGCTCTACGCCTTGCGCTTTTCTCATTTATTACTTTAACATTTAACATCTAATTCAATATCTAACATCTCATTTCTAATTGAAATACAACCCACATTATGTTGCATAGGAAAGCAGCCATCGGCCAAAAAAAAAATTCCTTGGCATAAATATTTTTGTTCAAATCTACCAGGATAAAAATTAGCTTGAAGCTTAAAGCTTAAAGCCTAAAGCCTAAAGCGTATATCGTATAGCGTTCAGCGCAAAGCGTAAAACGCTTAAATCACTTTCAACACCAACTTCCCCTTCTTATCCCCGCTAAACAATCGGTTATAGGTTTCTGGGAAATTTTCAATGCCTTCGTAAATCGCTTCGCGACTCTTTAACTTGCCTTCGGCCATCCATTTTCCCAGTTGCATCGCACCTTCCTTGTAGCGGTCGGCATAATCGAACACCACCATACCTTGCATGGTCGCGCGGTTGACCAAAAGGGAAAGATAATTGCTGGGTCCCTTTACAACGGTTTTATTATTGTATTGCGAAATGGCACCACAGATGACGATGCGTGCATGGCGGCGCAATCTGGTCAAAGCGATGTCCAAGATGTCACCGCCTACATTGTCAAAATACACATCAATGCCCTTGGGGCAATGTTCTTTTAACTTGGTGGCCACATTTTCGTTTTTATAGTCGATACAGGCATCAAAACCGAGTTCTTCTACCACATATTTGCATTTATCGGTACCGCCGGCAATTCCCACTACGGTACATCCTTTGATTTTTGCCACTTGTCCTACTATACTACCCACGGCGCCTGCAGCACCGGAAACCAAGACCACATCGCCTTCTTTTATTTTTCCGACTTCGGTAATGCCAAAATAGGCGGTCATTCCCGTCATTCCCAAAGTGCCGATGTACGTTGGCAAAGGCGCCATTTTTGGGTCAACAGGATAAAACCCTTGTCCATCCGTCACCGCATATTGCTGCACACCGCCGGTGCCTGCAACATAGTGTCCGACTTTAAAATCTGGATTTTTTGATGCGATGACCTCACCGACCGAGCCTGCCCGCATCACGGAACCGGTTTCCATGGGGGCGATGGAGGATTTGGCATTGTTCATCCACCCGCGCATGGCAGGGTCCAAGGATACGTAATGTTGTTGTACCAAGAGTTGCCCATCCTCAATTTCTGGAATTGGGTTGCTTACCAATTCCCAAGTGGAAGCATCTGCTTCTCCTGTGGGTCTTTTTACAAATAATAGTTGCTTGTTCATATACAATGATGTTTACGTCATTCCCGCGCTTGTGCTGAACTTGTTTCAGTAATGGCGGGAATCTCTTTGTTAAATTCGTTACTTCTTTTTACTAGAAAAACTTGCCACATAGGCTTCCATTTTCGCCCTAATTTCAGGTTTCCACCAAAGCTCCGAAGCCTCCTTTAGTGCATTTCCCGCTTTTAAATCCAGTTTGTCCAGCAGGTGTTTTCGAAGCTTGTATTTGGTGTTCACCAGAATTTCTTGGTCCGCTTGTAAATATTTCTTCATTTGTTGTTCGGCTCGATCTACTACATTTTCCAAGGGAAGCAATTCATCTACCAAGCCGGCAGCCAAGGCTTCTTTTCCCGATAACAATTTCCCCTCCAAAATATAGCGACTAGCAAGTCCGTCACCCATCCAAAAGGCATAAATTTCCGTTAAGTTTTGACTGATTTGAATGTTGACGGCCACTTCATTGAGCCCGATAACGTATTGCTCTCCATCCGCCATATAGCGATTGTCGCTCGTTACCGCCAGCACGCAGCCACCCGCTGGGGAATGGCCTGTAATGGCGGAAATTAAAGGTTTTTTAAACTGTACCAGTTCCAAATATAAAGCCCCAAAATCACTAAAAAAGGAAGTGATTTCCGCTTTGTCATATCGAAACAGTTCGATTAAATCCAGTCCGGCTGAAAAATAGTGCGGTTGCCCCGTCAGTATCGCACCCTTTACCTCGGGGTCTTTTCCCAAGATGGCGAATACTTGACGGAGTTCGTCCACCATCTCGCGGTTGATGGCATTCACCTTTCCACGGTTCATTTGAACTAGGGTATAGCCTTCTTTTTGTGTAAGTATTAGATTGTTCATGCTTAATCGTGTCAATTTTATTTAAAATCTTGACTTTCGCAAGAAAGCCTGTATTCTTGTAGTAGCTGCAAGCAAGTTAAAATATGCAATGCTTGGTACTGCCTACTGCTACTGCCAACTATTAATTTTTATAGCGATGTCCCCCCGTCCAAGGTAATCGTCTGGCCCGTTACAAATTTCGAATTGTCGGAGGCGAGCCAACAAATAGCTTCTGCGATTTCGTGCGCTTCCCCAAAGCGGCCCATGGGAATCATGTGTTTGAGTTTTTCCTCAATGGTGGGGCTAGAGGCTAACAATTGGTTCAATAAAGCGGAGTGTGTAAAACCCGGACAGACCGCATTGATACGAATCTTTTTCCGGCCGTATTCCAAGGCAGCGGATTTGGTCATGCCCACAACTGCATATTTACTGGCGCTGTACGAAAGGTTGTTTCCCGATGCTTTCAATCCCGCCAAAGAAGCCACGTTTACGATGTTTCCATAACCTTGCGCCGTCATCTGTTTTAAGGCCACTTTCATGCAATAAAAAACACCGGTCTGGTTCACGGCAATTACATTGTGCCAATCGTCATGGGTATGTTCTGCGGTTTTCAGTTGTTGTTTTCCGCCTATGCCGGCATTGTTTACCATCACATCCAATTGCCCGTGGGTTGCCACAGTTTTGGAAATTAAGGCTTCTACCGCATCGAACTGAGTGACATCGGTTTGTATGGCTTCCGCCTTCCCGCCTTCGGCTAATATTTCTCCAACCGTGTTTACAGCATTGTCCAGATTGATGTCAGAAACAACGACTATTGCGCCATGTTTGCCGAAGAGTTTCGCCGTGGCTGCCCCGATACCGCTGCCGGCACCTGTGATAATGACTATTTTATTTTTTAGGTTCATAGATTAGTCCTTTATTTTCATTCCCGCCCTTCGACTACGCTGAGCATAAACTAGGGCGGGAATCTGTTTGTTGTTATAATTTACATTTCTATCATTGTAACCTAAGTACTACGCCGGGCCTACACCTCACTAGCCACAACATTAACTCGTCCGCTGCTCTCGCAGCATCGTCTACTAGGAGGGAAGCGGTTTTACCCTTGCCGGAAATCTCCTTTTTACTATCCGATTAAGACTTATATCTTTCAGTTCACGCTGATTTTTTATCTTGGATACTACTTCAATATAAATCATCGATTTGATTTTTTTGAATGGCCTGCCAAGCGGTGTTGCAACATAATTCCGATGCCTTGTTGAGCTGCGCAAACTTTGGGTCGCTCGTATGACCATGTTTGTACCGGTAATAGATTTGCTGTGCAATGACCGCAATTTTAAATAGTCCGTAGACATAGTAGAAAACCAAGTTGTCTATACTTCTGCCACTCTTAAGGGCATAGTGCTGCACAATGTCCGTTCGGGATGGATTGCCTTCCATTACGGTGGGCGAGGGGAGTCCCTGTTTCATGATATCGGGGTCATTGGCAGCAATCCAATAGCCCAAGGAAGTCCCCAAATCCATTAAAGGGTCTCCGAGGGTGCACATTTCCCAATCCAATACCGCAGAGATTTCTGTCCAGCTATCATCCTTAAAAACTACGTTATCATATTTAAAATCGTTGTGTATCAGACTGTGATTATAGTGTTTTGGTTGCTTTTCCTGCATCCACGCCATCACTTTTTTCGCCACGGCAACATCATCGGTGGCCGCCGCCAAATATTGCTTGCCCCAATTGGTGACCTGTCGTTCCACATAGCCTTCGGGTCTTCCCAATTCGGCAAGGCCGGCAGCTTTGTAATCTATTTGATGAAAGGCAACAAAAGTATCCAGCCAAGTATTGGCTATGGTTTTAAAGGCATGGGGCTGTATGGCTTTTTGTCGGGCGGCTTTTGCCGTCAATATTTCGCCGTTTACCTTGCTCATGATATAGAACGGAGCGCCTAAAATAGCAGCATCTTCGGAATAGGCATACACCTTTGGTGTCTTGTCAAAAACCGGATTCAAGTGGTGTAGTACTTTATATTCCCTGCCCATATCATGACCCCGTTTTGGAGCTGAAAACGGAGGTCTGCGAAGCACCAATTCCTTTCCCTCGATCTGCAACAAATAGGTTAGATTGGAATAACCGTTGGAAAATTGGTGAACTTTTAAATCGCTCTTTACGGAATGTATCAACCCCTGCTCCAACAAAAACTGTTTTAGCTGTTCTTGCGGAAGTTCCTCGCCTTTACGGACCGGTTTGGTGGTTGGGGTCACTTCCATAGTTAGGGCGTGTTGTATTTTTTGATGGTATTTTTCCCCAATTGACTCATGTGGACTTCATCCGGACCATCGGCCAAGCGCAGGGTTCTGGCAGCGGCGTAGAAATGTGCCAAGGGCGTGTCGTTGCTTACGCCTTTTCCGCCCATGATCTGCATGGCGCGGTCTATGACGGCTAAGGCCATGTTCGGGGCCACGATCTTGATCATAGCAATGAGGTCTTTGGCTTCCTTGTTGCCCAGTTTGTCCATTTTATCGGCTGCGGAAAGTGTCAATAAACGCGCCTGTTCAATTTCACAGACCGATTTTGCAATCTCCTGCCGGATGCTGCTATAGGTGTCCAAGGTGCGGCCAAAAGGTTTGCGTTGCACCGTACGTTCGGACATGAGTTCCAAGGACCGTTGCGCCATGCCGATAAGTCGCATACAATGATGGATGCGACCGGGTCCCAAACGCCCTTGGGCTATTTCAAATCCTTTTCCTTCGCCCACCAAGATATTCGTTTTTGGAACTCGGACATTTTTCAATATGATTTCTGCATGGCCTTCTGGCGAATCGCTATAGCCGAAAACGGGAAGATTCCTCACAATTTTAAGTCCCGGCGTATCCATGGCAACTAGGACCATACTTTGTTGTACGTGTCTTTGGGCATCAAAATCGGTCTTCCCCATCACGATGGCGATTTTGCAATGCGGATCCATTGCTCCGGACGACCACCATTTTTTTCCGTTGATGACATAATCGTCCCCATCCGCAACTATAGACGTTTCAATGTTGGTGGCATCCGAGGAAGCTACATCGGGTTCGGTCATTAAGAAAGCGGAACGGATATAGCCATTCAACAAAGGCTCAAGCCATTGTTTTTGTTGTTCAGGAGTGCCGTATTTGGCCAAAACTTCCATATTTCCGGTATCGGGCGGACTACAATTGAAAACCTCCGAAGCCCATATCATTCGGCCCATGATCTCTGCCAAGGGCGCGTATTCCAAATTCGTTAGTCCCGCACTCCAATCGCCATAACTTTTAGGCAGAAAGAGGTTCCACAGCCCTTCCGCCTTGGCCTTATCCTTTAAATTCTCCAAGCCCGGCCATTTGGTCCAAGCGTTCTTAGGGTCAAGATTAAAGGTATCCACCTCACGCTCCACCGGAAGCAGATGTTCGGTGATAAAGGCCTTCAATTTTTCTTGAAGTGCTATTGATTCTTTGCTGTAGTCAAAATTCATAGTTTTATTAGTGAAAATCTGATTTGAAAAGTTGCTTAGCAACCAATTTAAATCAGTTGGTTGAACTAATCCCGCTTCTTGTGCTAAATTTATTTCAGCATATAAAGGGATATAGGTTTAATACCTCTTAGTCATGCCCTTTTTGCAAAACAGGGCTTGCCCAAGGTTTTTTTTATTTTAACCTGAAATTAAATATCCACCATCGGCAGCATATACACCACCGGTCATATAAGATCCGGCATCCGAGGCTAAGAGCATGACCAAGCCTGCCATTTCATCCGGTTCTGCCATACGTTGCAGCGGCACCATTTGTTCGTAACCGGCAACTAATTTTTCGTTGGACCATAGGCTTTCGCTAAACTTGGTCTTAATGAGTCCCGGACATACCGCATTGGACCGAATGCCATAACGGCCCCATTCCTTTGCCTGATTTTTGGTCATCATGATCAGCGCCGCTTTGGTCATGCTATACAGTCCTAATCTGAACCCTGGGTGAATGCCTTCAACCGATGAAATATTGATGATACTGCCCCCTTTCTCCTTCATGTGTGCCTGTGCCAAGTTGGAAAGCAACCACGGTGCCTTAACATTGATATTCATAATCTTATCGAAAACGGCTTCATCCGAATTTTCCAAAGGTCCGTAATACGGATTGATAGCAGCATTATTGACCAAAATATCAATTCTGCCATACGCAGCCATAGTTTGTGAAATAAGGTTTTCGCATTGTGCTTTGTCGCCAATATGACAAGCAATGCCTATAGCTTCCAATCCCATTTCTTTAAATTCATGGGCAACCGCATCCACCGCATCCTGTTTTCTGCTGCTGATGACCACTTTTGCCCCATTTTCCGCCAAACCTTGGGCGATGGATTTTCCAATACCCTTGCTGGAGCCGGTAATTATGGCGACCTTTCCTGTGAGGTCGAATTTCTGTTTTATGCTCATTGTGTTTTTTTGCTTTGCGCCATTCGCTTATCGCTTTGCGCTTTTTTTATTGCTTCTTTATTCTGATTGCAGCTCTATAATTCGTACTTCAAACAGACCCCTCCCTAACCCTCCCCGATACTGAAACAAGTTCAGCATAAAAAGGGAGGGAACTCCATATTCTTGGGATTTGGCTTTTTACTTTTAAATTCGTCCCGTTTGATTTTATTTCTAACATCTAACATCTAACATCTAACATCATTCTAAATTCGTAACACTTTTAAGCAAATACCTTTTTCTCCGAACCTACGGTCAATGCTTTTCTGTTCATTAAGATTTCTGCCAGTCCGGTTGTTTTGGGTAATTCATAAGTAAAGTAGAACTCCATGGTGTGAATTTTACTTTCATAGAAGTCGATACTGTTTTCGGTAGCTCCCGTAACCAAGGCTTGTTGCGCTTCGCGAGCCATATCCAACCAAAGCCATCCGACGAGGATATTCGAGAAGAACTCCATAAAGGGAGTAGCGTCCGCCAAAAAGCGTTCGTAATCCCCTTTCATGGCGTAACCCATGAGCGATTGTAAAACTTTCTGTGTCAATTCCAGTTTTTCGCCTAATTTTTTAGCATAGGGTATTAGCGATTCGTGCGACATACTTGCCTTGATGGATTTTGTAATTTCTTCGGATAATAGTCGTAGTGCCTTGCCATTTTCCATGGTTACTTTTCGGCCCAATAAATCTTGGGACTGTATGCCGGTAGTGCCTTCATAAATGGAAAAAATACGGAT
>Ga0208768_1000517_pt1 | contig 25179 bp, 28 predicted proteins | sample AntAceMetag02UK1_FD_184760 | JGI IMG/M metagenome (GOLD analysis project Ga0208768, IMG submission 184760) | Saline lake microbial communities from Ace Lake, Antarctica - Antarctic Ace Lake Metagenome 02UK1 (SPAdes) (version 2) | ecosystem: Environmental > Aquatic > Non-marine Saline and...
GTAGATTTCAACTGCGTCTGAGGTCGTAGCTGGAATTGCAGAAGGTAATGCTGTTGAATGACTATCAAGAGTTACTGTTACTGTTCGTTGTTGTTCTTGTTCTGTTGATGATGTGAATGTATGTGCAAGTCTGCCACCTGCTGACCCACCATTCGCTGTGTCGTTTGTGATTACATTGTCACTTTCACTATCGCCCCAATCAATTGTATATTGAATAGTTGCTCCACCAATGTTAGTTGTTGTATTTTCTAAGTAGACTGTGGCTCCGTCGTCCCAATAATTAATTGCTGTTCCCCCTGCTGATGCGGCAAAGATAGCAAAACTTACAACCGGGTCTGCAGTGTAAATTGTAATATAATTTGATCTAGTTTTACTTGCTGTTGATCCTGTGCCTGAACCACTGTTGTTAAATGCTGTTACTACAACATCAAATGGTGATCCTGAATTTGTTGAATATGTATGAGTAGGTGTTGAGTCTGTTGTGGCTGTAGTTGTTGATCCGTCACCCCATACAATTGTATATCTATCTGCGTTTCCAGTAGATGTAATTGTAAGTGTTACTGCTGTTCCTGCGCCGCCTGCTGTTACATCTGCGGTAAAGTCCACTTCTTTAACATACGTGCTATTACGTATGTTTTCCATAACTTCGTTTAAATCATCAATTGCGTCTGTAACTTTGGTAGCTGTTGTCCAATTAATATATGCGCCGGATGTAGTTAAACTCCCATCAAGTGCTGTGCCTAGCGGAACTACATTACCAATTGCGGAACCAGCTATAATTGAGTCATCAACATATTTTTTACTAGCCACATCTTGGGCCTGTACTGGGTCAATTACATTGTTTATGTACGAAGTCGATACATTAATGTTCCCTGAACCGTTTGGCAATACTACTATGTCAGCATTACTGTTAACTGATATTATTTGATTGTTTGATAATTGTATGTTGCCTGCTGTGACATTGCCTGCCACTGTGAGAAGATCTGTCGCAGTGCCTGTACCGATAGCAACTTTGTTATTAACATAGTCAATTACTAGAGTTGTTGTGTCAAATGTTAAATTGGTATCTCTAGCAAGATTATCTCGCAAGAGTCTACCAGATATGCGGCCTGTAGCCATGGTATCTCCTCATCCTCCGTGTTTCACGGATAACCTTGAACAATCGCAGGTTTACCTCGGTTTGTCCCCAACACCATGTTGGTTATGTGTTTATTTATCTAGATATTAATTTGGAGTTTGTGCGATACCCTGGATAACTGTTATAGTTTCTCCAGTGGGAGGTGCTTCGTCAAATGTTATGTCATCTGATGATAGTGTGTAATGTGTTGTTGATTCCTGAAATACTCCGCCAATGAAAACTAATACTTGAGTCACTGCAGACGGTGTTGTTTCTAGTGTGAATGTTGCTGTTGATGCATCACCTGTGAATGTGTCAATGGTAAGTGTTTTCTCTCCTGCTTCTGAGACAGTCTTAAAGACTGTACCGTTATAATACTCTAGAGCCGCACTGTCTGTATTAAATCTAAAACTACCAAATCTTGGAGCACCTGGTCTATTTGCGGCCGCTCCAGATGGAATTACAATAGCTTTTGCAGTACTGTCTATCTGAGGTTCTTTGAGAAATTTACCTGCCATAGTTTACCTAAATTGCTGTATAAGATGTTACACATGTGATTGCTGTTGCCGCATTTGCTGTAGCAACAATAAAATCAGTGTTTGCTAATAGAATTTTTTCTCCACCGGCATATAACTGATACGTGTCTTTAGCCGCAATCTCTAATTCATTAACTACCAGGTTAGTGTCAGCAACTGCATCTCCTCCTGGCACTATGTTAATATCTAATGCAACTGTGGCACCTGAATAGTTTGTAAATGACATCCAAGTAACTGCTGTATTGTTAGTGGAGGTGTATACTGTTGTATTGCTATCATTGACTTGTAATGTACTAATTGCCATTTTTTAATTCCTAAAATATAATGCCATATACAATGGCTTTTGATTTACTTACTAATTCGTCTGGGCCAAATGTGTCGGTAACAAAGTATAATCCAGTACCACCACTACCTGCTTCTTTGGCATACAGTTTAGTAACATTTGCTTCACCGCTTGGATCACTTTCTTCACTAAGTTTAATAGCTGAATTAATTATTGTAATACCACTACCATTTGGTGCTATTGCTATATTACCGTTAGACGTACTAACTATTGAGTTACTGTTAATATCTAAGTCACCACCTAATTGCGGGCTTGTGTCATCAACTACTGTTGTTAACCCAGATGCTGAGCTAACAATAGGAGTTAGTGTTCCGTTACCTTGGTCAATATTCCATTTGTCTACTGACTCAACATATGCTAGTCTAGCGTCAGTTGATGATCCTCTATCAAGTTGTATGCCTGATATGTTACCAGTAACACCTGCTCCGCTTTCACCTTTGTTTAAAACAATAAGTCTGTCAGCAATATCAGTGTCAGTTGAGTTAACTGTGGTCTGTGTGCCAGCTACATTTAAATTACCTGTAATGGTTACAGTGTGTGTGGTTATAGAAACATTATCACTAGCACCAACAGTGCTAATTGCATAATCTCCATTTACTCTTTTATGTGTGCTCATTTGCTTTTCCTATTATAGCTTATTTATCTTTAACTTAAACTCGGCCATAGCTATTGTTTCTACATTATTTTTATTAAATTCAACATCGGCAGATTCGGGCCCTGTGACTCTAAAAAATGTCACTTTAGGAAATGCTTTAGCTATATCGTTTAGCTGATATATCCAGTTTCCGGCAAATGTTGGATCATCTGTGCTTTGTCTATAAAATTCAGTATCTGCATAAATGTTATTAAATTTACTATCTGTTGAGCCTAGATCAAATCCTAATAAAAATATGTGTGTTGCTCCGTCTAGACAAGCTCTGGAGACCGCCGCTGGACCTGAACTATTTCCGTAATACGGTCGTTCTAATTTGTGTGCTCTTGATCCTTCTATAGGCCTACGTGTCCAAAATTTAACTTGTTTATCTATACCGTCTTCTTGAATTTTATTTGAAATTAATCTGTCTGTTGCTATTAATACATGGGGCATAAACTCTCTATAGATCGCATTGCATCCGTAGATTAACCCTTTAGGTTTTAACTCCACAGGATCTACTGCTAGTCTACTTTTACCGTTACCTAATACAAATGCTATTGTCATAAAAAAATCCTCTCAGTGTATTTACTAAGAGGATTTCTGTAGCTTAAAAAAGTATTAATTTTAAAGAGCTGTTAAGCGTAGCATTGATTCAGCTGAATCGTCTTCTACTGCCCAAGTGTAAACAACACCATCATAATCAACAGCTTTGTTTGCTGAAATTTTTGTAATGGCTTTTGGTTCTCCAGCGGTGTTTAGTCCAATGATTGACATTTCACCTGCACTGTGTCCTGTAATTTTATTAACTAAAATACATTCACCTACTGATGATCCTGCGTCATTTGATACACGGAAAGTTTTTGAACCTTTCTGTGCTTGGATGTATCCTTCAAATACTCCGCCTACATTAGCCCGAATTGGTATAGTCGGTAATGCGTTAACTCCTGTTAACCCTAGTAATCTCTTGTTTATTGGTCTACCCATTTTATATTTCTCCTTAAAGAAGTCCAATGTAGGTTCTACCTACTACGCAGAATGTTAAAACTGCATAAAACGCCGAATTGCGTTTGTATTGTTATTTATCTGTTTTAACTTATTAATTATTAAGTCAAAAAAAAGCACTCCGAAGAGTGCTTTTTAAGTTGCTTGTAAAAGCAATGTTAACTTAGCTAAATGATAAGTTTGACATTACGATCTCACCAAGGTAGTCACCAGCATTACCAAACGATGATGCTGTGTTTGATAATTCAACGTAACCGTATCTTGTTAAGAACGAAACTACTGGTTCGAATGTTGATGGATCTAAAACAACACCTGAACTCATTAGTGGAACGTATGGGCAATAAAACGCCGCCGCATCTGATTCACTTGAACCTTTGTAACCAACTAATACTGCTTGTGTATCTGCCGCATATGAATCAACATAAACTTTCATAGCACCGTTTAAAGTACCTACGAATTTAGTGTTTGTTGGAGCTTCAAAAGTACCTTCTGTACTACGAGCAAAAGCTGAAGTAGTTGCAGATTGTAGTACTGTTAATGCCGCTGGAGATACAACTGCCCAGTTACCAGCACCACGTCTTGTACGTTGTGCAATTTTGTTAGCAGTTCTGTTAATAAGAACTGCTAGTGCCGCATGCTCGTCACCAACAAAAGTAGCGGTACCTGATACAGTAGCTTGATTGTAAGTTTCTTCTGTAGCCGCTAATGCTCTTAGTGATGCAAGAACTTCCTGGTCGATTTCAGCAGTAATTTCTTGTGCTAGAGCCGCCATTATTTCTGCTTCAACATCGATACCGTGCATTGCTTGAGCATCTTGAGCCGCTTCAAACGTCCAACGTGCTTGCAATTTACGTGTTTTAGCTTCAACAGCTTGTTTAAGAATTTGTACAGAAATCTTACGACCCCCGTTACCTTCTTTAGCCGCTGTTGCGTCTGCTAGTCCAGCAGTTCCGTCACCGGAATATGCAGTAGCAATTTTAAATGGGCTTAATGCTTCATCACCTGCTAATACATCGTTTGCTGTTCCTGTTGCATTGTTTGCTTCAGCATATCTTACACGCAATGTGTGGATTTGTCCAACTGGACCAGTCATTGGTTGTACACCAACTAATTCGTTTGCAATAACTGTCGGCATTACACGTCTGATTACAGGTAGGATTACACGGTTAAGTGTAGCTACGTTACCAGCTGTTGTAGTGCCTGCGACTGATGCTTCAGCCAAGTGCCTTTTAGTATTTTCTAAAATAACACTCATTGAGTTGCGTTTAGAGCCTTGTAGACCTTCTAATAATGCTTCTTTGGTCTCACCCCAACGGCTTTCAAGTAGTTCATTTGACATATCTAATTTCTCCTAATGTCGGTACTTAAATTCCAGCTAGTTTTCTTAAAGAGATGATATTGCTATCTTCTTCTTTAACTTCAACTGGCTTGGATTTATCCCCAGTAACTTCCTTAACGGATTCTGTAAGTGTTGTTTTTTTAGACTTCACTACATTTTCGTTAAGCACCGCTGGGAGATACTTGTTAAAAGTGGCATCTAATTTCTTAGTTTGCACACTTTCTAATAAATTTCGCATAACATCTGCTTTTTCATCGTTTAACGGACTTAAAAGCTCGTCTAATTTTGCTGTACGCTCATTAGAGTCTTTAATAATACGAATGTCTTGTTCTTTGCTCTCAACCAACTGTTTTGTTTCGTTGAGTGCATTGGTTGCTTCTTCTAGTTGCTCGTTCTTTTCTTCGATAGCTGACATTAACTTGCGAATTTCTGCGTTCTCATTTAAATGAGTACCGGCAAATTCACTTGCAAATGATTCAAATATCTTACGTCCAAAGCTGTTCTCACGAGCAACTTTGATGTCTTCTTGCAACTGAGAGAGTTCTGCTTTCAAGTGCTTGGCAACTGCATTAGTCATCTTCTCGCTTGATTCTGTAACGAACTTATTTTTAAGTTCTTCTAGTTTCTGACGAGCTTCTGCAACAAGTTTAACTTTAGTTTCTACAACATCCTGTTTGTCTGTTGCAAATTCTTTAATTTCTTTTGCTAATGCTTCAACAACAAATGCTTCTAATTTTTCAACTGTGGCACCTTGTTGTTTTCTGTCTTGTCTAAGATCTTTGATTTCTTCCGCTAATTTAATAACCATAAAGTTATTAAATTTATTAGCGTTTTCTTTCATTGATGCGTTAAACTTGACGCGGTCTTCTGCTAACTGAGCTTTTTCAGTTTTCACATCTTGTAGCTCTGTAGTTAGACCTTCTGTTACCATGCGATCGATCGCTTCAACCATGTTACTTTTATCATGTTCATAACGTTGTGCAAATTCCTCACGGAGCTCTGCACGAACCTGATCACGTGTTTCTTCTAGTTTTGATTCCCAAGCTTCTTGGATATCTTGCCTAGTTTCTTCGTTAATCAGATCGCTATCTAGCAATGGTTTGATTACGTCTAGCATGCGATTCTCCTAAATCTTGAGATCTTTGATTAGCCGTGTTACTTCGCTTTTCAAATATCTCTGTAATTTCGAATCTCCACCCGCTTCCTTAGCCATTTCCAACACCTTATGTCCATATTTCATGTTCATAAGTCCTTCGTATATCGCTGTTGGATAAGCACCCGGTGCACTTGGTTGAGATACTATGTCGACAGTGATAATTTCAAAATCACTGACTTGTCCTGAGCCTTCAGAAACGTTACCACTTCCTCGACTCGAAACCCCTAATTTGACACCTGACTCAAGCATAGTTTTAACTAGCTGACCCATTGGTGTCGGTAATATTTTCAATTTACCATGTCCGTTTGGTCCATCCATCCACATTTCTGTGATCATATGGCTTACGCGGTCTAGGTTAATTTTTAAATCATCTGGGTGATCAACTTCACCAAGAACTGAATATCCACCTTTAACTTGTTCATTAAGGCTTTTTACAGCCGTTTCAATTTCGTCAACTGGGTATACACGTTCGTTAGCATTTTTGACACCACCCTGGATACAGATACCTTTCATAAAAAGGTCCTTGCCATCTTTAGAACTTTCCGTGACTATGTTAGCCGCCGTAAAGTTTAGATGTTCTCTTAGGTATGTTGTCATTCTTTAGTTAATCCCTATTAAACTTTCTTAAGATCTGGTGCAGTAGTTCCGCCCATATCTTGTGATTTTGGTGTTGTTGCACCTTTTTCTTGTTCAACTTTAGCTGGATGTGCATCTGCTAATTTTTCTTTAGATCCACCGTTAGCTGGTACTGGTGATTTAGCTGTAGAGTCTGTATGATCAGCTGTATCTGCTTTAACTGCTGTTAAAGATACTGCTTCTTCAATTGCTTCTTCTGTAGCTTCTTCTTTAGCTTCAAATGGCATTTCAACTTCTTCTTCGGCTTCTTCAGCGTCTACTTCTTCTTCAGCTTCTGGTTCCATTTCCATGTCGCCTTCTTCTGGTTCTGGTTCTGCTGGCGCTTCGTCGGCCATTAAGCCTTCAAATTCTGCCATAAGCTCGTCTAGTTTGTCTTCAAGATCAACTACACGGTCTTCTAATTCTTCTTCTGCTTCTTCATCTTCTAAAGCAATACCTTCTTCGTCAGCTTCAATTTCGCCAATAAGGTCATCAGCGGCATCGCCACCAATTTCAGTTGTGTCATCTTCAAAAGATTCTTCAACTGTTTCTTCTTTATCTTCTTCTACAGTTTCTTCTGCAACTTCTTCAACAGCTTCATCAACTGTTTCGTCTTCTTGCATTAGGTTTTCGTAGATTTCACGTGATTTTTCCACTACTACTTCGTGGAACAGGTCTTTAGCTTTATCTTCTTCATCGTTGATGATGAATTCAATTAGCTGTTCAAATTTATTTTCCATTGTAAAATTTCTCCATATATATGTAATACTGTATTACTAAGGCTAGTATACTATTTAATAGGAAAGAGAATTATAGTGGAGTTTTTCGGCCAAAACTGGCCATTTTAAGGTATTTTTTAGAAGCTTGGTGCTTCTACTGCCGGTGCGTACTGTTTTCTTACTTTAACTAGCTTTTCTGACTGTTCGTATGCACGAATATCATTCATTTGTCTTAGCTTAGTTAGTTGCTTAAGAGTTAATTTAGTTTTACGTAAATCGCCAAGTTTAATTCTACCGTTGTCATCTTCGACGTCTTGGTAACCTGGTTCTGCTCTATCATACATTTCGTTTAGTGTCATAGTATTATTTATGTTCCTGGGGGCGTTTCTGCACCTGGTGCACCGCCTAGATCTGGTTCTGTAATATCTGGGTTAGCCATATCTGCTTCTAGGTCAGCACCTGTATCTAGGTCACCTTCAATGGCACCTGGGCTAATTCCTACTGATCGCATGTCAGACCCGCTAACTGCTGGGCTGTCACTTTCGTTACGTTCTTCTGCCCATAGTGTTTCGTTTTCTAATAGTTCTTCTTCACTAAGTCCTAAGAACCGTTGCATCATAAAACGTTTACTCATATACGGTAATGGTTCCATTTGTCCAAATACATTAACCCGTTGTACGTCTAACTCTGCTTGTCTGTATGATGCAAAGTTTTGTGGTGGGTTAAATTTAATAGAGAATATGCTTGAATCAATGTTAAATCCTCTCCATCGCATAAACATTTTAAATTCATCGTCTAACTTTTGTCCAATTTGGTTCTGTAGACGCATACAGTATTGGTTAAATCTATACTCTTGTATAAGTGCTGTACCAACTCTACCATCATTCATGGCCTGAGATGAATCTTCTGGCCCACTTGGTAAGTATGAACTTGGTACTCGTAAGCCACGTGATAATTTATTGTTAAAGTATTTTAAGTCATCAATCTCACCTAGGTTTTGTCCACCTGGTAATACTTCAACTGATGATCCTCGATTATCTGCTGTTGTTGGAAAGAAGTAATCTTCATTAATCGATAGTGGATTATATGTTGCATCCATAGTACCTGCGCCGCCGCCTGCTGTGGGTATACGTCGTTGATGTACTTCGTTTTTAATACGTTCTACAAAGGCCATCGCCATATGACTAGGCATATTACCTACGTCAATTTTAAACACTCTACGTTCCGGTGCACGTTGTACACGATATATTAGTAGTGCGTCTTCTAGTAGTTCTTTTTGTTTAAAGACCTTATATACGTTTTCTAGTATACTTGTACCAAACGGCCATGAACTGTCTAACCCTTCACTAAGGCTTAAATGCACAACATGTTCTGCATCAATACACATTTCATTTATCCCGGGCTGGAATCTTCCGCCGCCGCCGCCTGTTGCATTAGGTGCTGAATAGTTATTTGGTGCCGAGTATCCTGCTCCTGATGTAGGTGGATTAGTTGCTATATCTTGTGTTGTTTTTGCGGCTACTGTTAAGTTTTCAAAATTTGGATTAACGTCTCTAACTACATACTGCTCAGGTTTTTTACCTTCGCTCTCGTTAACAATAACTTTTGATACTTTTGACATATCTACCCACATCAGTTCAAATGTTTCTGGGTCACGTATGAATACTTGATCGCCGTACTTAATAGTATTACGGAACATTTTAAATGCACGTTGATCAAATTGATTTAGTTTAGTCCACTGCTGTAGTTGTTTCTTAATGATTGCAATTTCGTTGTCTGTTGGATTGTCATTGAATTGGATATCAAATGTTGTACTATTTTCTTCATTGGCTTGTGTTGAAAATTCTGCAATAATGTCTAAGCAGGCATTAATTTCTGAATCCATGTCCATTGCTTCGTATTGATTATATCGTTCAACACGGTTTGGATGTCCTGAATATACTTCTGGAAGTCTAGATTGGTAATTTCTAAATGCAATGTCATTACCGCCACTATATGTGCCGCCTCTCCCTGAGTCTGTGTTCATTCCACTAATTGGACTAAGTGAGCCGTCTGTTCTTGAACTAAAATGTTTTTTGTATGATGCCATTAGTAATCTCGTTTGTCTTAGCGTATATTTATCGTCATACTACCATAGTAACAAATTCTAGTCAAATAGTCAATTGTAATTTAACCAATTACGAATAGCTTGATGATAATATTTTCCTGCTGGTTGAATTGTTTTGCGTTAGTACGGCTATCATCTGATCCATTTTGCTCACTTGTTCTCTTAGTAACCCTACTTGCTCGTCCATTGCTTTGCTTTGTCCTTGCATGTCTACAGGTATACCCGAACTGCCTTCTAATGGTACTATTGCTTCTGTACCGTGTAGCATTGCTTTATATCCTGTCTTGGGTCCTGTGGCAACACCACCTTTAGCATATCCAGCTTCTTTATTAATCATGTCTTTCACTGATATGTCTATGCCGCCGTCAAACTTTCTTCCTCCAAAATAGCCAAAAGTGTCTGCAACAGTTCGGCTTCTGTCGCCAGTGTATGCTTCTTTAGTAGCTTTAAGACCGTACTGTTTAGCAAAGTCCTGTGCATGCCCTTCTTTGAGAGTATCGATGCCCATTCCCTTTAATGCCGTTATTAATTCTTCAGATGAAACCTGGTCTACTCCGCCGAGTCTTTGGCCCGCTAATCTCTTATCTAAATCGTCTAGTGCTTTATCACCTATATCAACAGCTTCACCGGTCATTTCAAAATATTTTTCATTCATTTTTTTAGCAAGTTCTGGATTAAACATTGCTGTTACTGATATAATACCTTTGTTCATAGCACCAGTAAATTCCTCAACTACACTTACTGCTGTTGGCATTGCTGTAAAAAATAGAGTTTGTAAATTAATCTGAGCTCTTTCTAGTGCTTGTTGTGTAGCAACTGCTGAATCTGTTAAGCCTTCGGTTCCTTTAATCTGACCTTCTTGTGTCTTATTGGCTTTCCTGATATACTCGCCATTTTTGCCCATTTCGGCATTTATAATATCAAACAGTCCTGCAGTATTTCCAACAATGCTAGCATTATCCCCTAATGCACGACCTGCAAATATTAACTGCTCTCTGTTATTTTTAAGAGCTTGTTGCATCTGCTCTCTAGCTTGTAATTCATTAATTTGGCCACTTTGCAGTTGTGCCATAATTTTGCTAGCTCGGCCGCCTGTTACAAATTCTGCTCGACGAGCCGATTCAGTTGCTGTAAAGCCCGACGCTAGGTCTCTAACTCCAGCACCCAAGGTCGAATCCATGTCGCTTATACTTGATTGGAAATTTAGTATACTGTTGATTGCACTTTCGTCTACTGTTCCTCGCATGCCTTCTATACTAGCACGGAATCTAGTTTCGCTTAAGGCCGCATCTTGCTGAGCTTGTATTGCTTTTCTACTTTGTCCTGTTACTTTTGACAGAGTATCTAATTCTTTGATATAAGACGTAGTAGATTGTGCTAGCTGAGAAGTAGTTAAGCCCTGTGAAAGTCCTAATCTTGTTTGTCGACTTAAAAATGCTTCTGTGCTTTCGCCCATTTGATCTGCACTTAGGCCCATCCTTCTTAATCCGAGATCTGTGCTCTGTGTTAGAGACCCAACAATTTTGCTAAAGTCTTCTGCGCCAGCTCCGGTTAATCCTCTAAATCTTGCTAGTGATCGTGCTGAGTTTTGCACTGCTTTAGTATAGCTTTCTAGAGTAAGTCCAGAAGCTAAGAATTGACGTTGTAATCCTGTTAATCCATCAGCAGTTAATCCACCAACTTCACCAATTGTTTGAAATGCATCAACTTGTCCTTGTAATTGGCTTAGCATTAGTTTTGAGCCTTCGGCTACTAACTTTGCACCTCCTTCAACTGCTTTGCCTATAATTGGAATAAAACTAGTCATGGCAGTTAATGCACCAGCGGCTAAATCAATTGCTGGATTTAATGCGTCGAACCCTCGCTTGCCGCCAATAAGTCCTGTAGCTAGGTCTTTACTGGCTCCTCCTACTGCTTTAAAACTTTTTAATGCTAAGTCTAGCCCTTGCTTACGAAATCTTTCAACGCTCATGCCTGTTTTTTCTATCTCGTCATTAAGCTCGTTGGTTATTTTGCCGCTATTTTGCATTTGCGACATAAATTCTCGCATCAGCCTGGGATCATAATCATCTTCAAACGCCATTTATTTTTTCCTGGTTTTTTACTGTTATAAGTAATATTGTATTATTACACTATTTATGGTAATTAAAAATGACTGAAAATAACCCTTTACAAAAATACTTCCGACAGCCGGCAATCTATGTAAAATTACCCAGCGATGGACAATTTTATCCAGAAGGCACGTTGGAAATGCCTGTTAATAAGGAAATACCAATATATCCAATGACAGCAATGGATGAGATTATGGCAAGAACCCCTGATGCATTGTTTAACGGGTCGGCTGTTATGCAGATCTTTAAAAGCTGTGTTCCTAATATAAAAGATCCATGGGGGATACCACAAACTGATGTTGATCTATTGTTAACTGCAATAAAGATCGCTAGTTACGGGCACGAAATGGAAATGTCTGTTACTTGCCCACATTGCGAAGAAGTACAAGATTACACATTAGATTTAAGAACTGTTATTGATAAGTTTATTAGTCCTGATTATTCTAAAGGTGCTCAACTAGGTGATCTAGAAGTGTACTTTAGACCATTGAGTTATCACGAAGTTAATGATGCCGCTAAGGTACAGTTTGAACAACAAAAAACTTTGCAGATCTTAGAAAATCAAGAAGGTGCAACCGAAGAAGCTAAACTAACGGCAATGAGTGTAGCGTTACAAAAAATTACAGAACTATCGTTGGATGCACTTGCCCACAGTATATCATTAGTTAAAGTAGACGGGCAACCGGTCAGTGATCCAGATCATATTAAAGAGTTTATGGTCAATGCCGACAGAGAAGTGTTTAATCGTATACGTGATCATTTGACTAAGATTAGAGAAAACACAGAAATGAAGCCTCTAAAGATTACATGTAGCAATGAGGAATGTAAAAAAGAATACGATCAACCATTTACAATGGATATGTCAAATTTTTTCGTATAAGGCTCCTTACCTTAAACCCTGATGAAATTGCTGACTTTGTAGACAGCTTAGAAAAAGATGTTAAAAACATCAAAAACGATTCATTAAAAATGTCATGGTATATGAGAGGGGGCCTGAGCTACACTGAAGCTATGCACTTGAGTATGGATGAACGAGACCTTATTAATGCTATTATCAAAGAAAACCTAGATACAACCAAAAAAACAAAAATGCCATTCTTTTAAATGGTTGACAAAAAATACTATAGGTGTTACTATAGTAGTTGGGCTCAGAGAAGTAACCCTATATGATACCGCGGCACTATATATGCCGTCTGTAAATTCTATATAACTATGTAGAATATATTGGTCTAGGGGCCTAAATAAATAACCACAGAGAAGTTTTGTGTGGTATTGCTGTGTAGAAGCTTACACAGTGTTTTTAACAGGGGCTTTTCCCCAGGAGGAAGTAAAATGGAAGTATTAACACACGTTAAGAAATGGGCGGCAGGTATCGCTGACGTAGCAGTATCGCTAATGGCAATGTTTATTGCATTAGAAATTCTACTCAAAGGATCTGCAGTTGCATTCTTACCAGCAACTGACGTAATTGGTTCAGTAACTGGCGTTATCAAAACCTTAGGAGCTGAAGGCTTAGTAGGATTGGTAGCAGTATGGGTACTATACTCAATCTGGAATAAGAAGTAAGCTAGGCTTACACCATTTCCACAAGATATTAAAATACCCCAATTTGGGGTATTTTTTTGATTTGCTAGTTTAGATAAATATTAGTAACTTGATTAGGAGATAATACCATGGCAACATTAGTAAAGACACACCCGGCGGCAATTGATATAGCCTCTATACAATATTTTGGCACTAGACCGTTAACATGGTTTGAAGTAGATTTTGGTGCGGCAGTTAATGGAAAGACAGGACCTGCTTCTACAATACAAGCAGTAATAAACAAAATTTCAGAACATGTAACTATCTTTTTACGCAGTGAATTACATTCAACAAACCAAGTAATGACGTTTGCAATGGAACAAACAAACGCTACAGATACGTGGGATGGTACAAATGCAGAAACACTAGTAACATTTTTACAAACAGAAATAGTAGCATTAGGAACACAGGATTCGATAAATTTAGCTAGTGCAACAGCAACAGCTAAAACATCACTCGACTTGTAGTCTAGAATTATTAGCAAAACAAAACAAAGCATTACATTCGTGTAGTGCTTTTTTGTGGCTTCTTAAAGATGTCTTTGACATCTAACTTCTTCGTTTTCACTCGAAGTTTCTTTTTTAAATTAGATAAGTTAATTATTGTTTATTACTGTTTGTTCTTAACTGCTTTATCTAGATCTTTCAGCCATACTTCACCTATTGCAAGGCAAAGTATGAAAGACACTTTATCTGAGTCTTACGCACATACTAATTAAAAGAGATTGTATTTCTACATGGAGGCGGTCAGCCTGTACCCCCTACTCTAGCTTCATCTGGCGGATGCTTTGATAACCGTAATTAGCCAATTATCAAATGCACGTAGGTTGCTTTTTCTCAGAGCCTACATCTTTCGGTTTTTACACCTAGTTGTTGTTGCGTCGTCCTGTGTGTAGTCTTCTCTACACGTTCCAAATAAGGTATTATCTTATCATCGCCTCAGGACACGGAGAACACTCCGCATCATTGACTATTTCTTTAAATCTTCTATTAATATATTCTTTACACTGCCTATACCAAGTCTTATATTGATAATACCGTTGTAATTGTCATCACGTAGTAATACATTTTCATTAAACTGAAAATAGGCTTCCATGTAATTTGTTTCACCTCTTGCTTTACACAAGTAGATTATTTCTCTTGTAAAGTTGTTTTTACCTAACTCTTCTATATCTCTTGTCAAACGCTCACTAGATCCCCAGTAGGTCTTCCAGTCTGTTTCCACAGTAGATCTTCTCTTATTTTTCTTACCTTTCAATGGAGGGCGTTTCTTAACTGTCCAGAAAAACTTCTTTCCTATGTAGTCGTGCCCGTTGGTAGTATTAGTAATTCTATAAACGAAACCATAGTCGTCACCAATGTCTTCTGTATTAAAGATCTTGTCCTGATACGTCCAGGGATTTTCGTATGACAATATTATTCCTTTTGATTTACCAATTAGTTGCGTAGTCTTTATCAACGACGTTGCTATTACATTTATCCTTGCATTCCGACCAGGGGAAATTTTCAAAATCATTGGACCAAAATTCATCATTGATAACAGCAACTAACGTTTTTTTAGTGAGATCAAAGTGCTGACTTAACGTCATCCACTCGTTGTTGTGAGTATATCTATTTGCCACCCAACAGCAAGGAAAAAACTTTCCTTGGCTATTTATAAACAATCCCTTGTTACCTATTCCGCACAATGGCTTAATGCCGTTTATCTCTTCTTGTTGCTGAAATAACCTGTCATTAGTAGTCTGACCTACAGTGCTAACAGACCGTGCTGTAAGGCTCCTTAATTCACGCTCAAACCTATGAGTATTACTAATATTATTATCTCTTGGCTGCAATTCATCGTTAAACGGGTATATAGGATACACTTTGTTAAACTTAGTACTACGAGTTATTTGAAATTCATCAAATCCTAATTGTCTACTTTGCTCTTCAATGAAGTCTAAATGATCCTCATTGAACTTAAACAGAATAGTATCTCTGGTCATAAACACATCACTGGACTGTCTTAACATTCTAACTCCGGTAACAATACTATCCCAATCGCTATTTACTCGGTATTGTTCATTGCTCTCTTGGTCCCACCCATCCATACTAAAATGTATATGATCGTCAGCATCTAACACATGCCCTAACTCCATCCACCAACTTGGTTTTTTATAACTTCCATTTGTAACTATAACTATCTTAACAGGTTTAACGCTTTTAAAATATTCTATAACTTCAAACAAATCGTGTGCATAGATAGGGTCTCCGTCATCACCGCAAAATGTTATTTTTTCAACATGCTCTAAGATAAATTCAGGGGTAAAGTTCTTTTTAAAGAAAGCTAATCTAAGCTCACTGTTAACTAATGTGTCAGGCACTTCTTCTCTAGCACATCTAGGACACTTTAAGGTACACTTACTTGATATCTCTATATGCCAATGCCATAGTGCTAACTTCATGAAAATTCAACCTCACGTTGCCATTGATTAGAAAAACTTGAACCTGATTCATTTGTTTTACATGTTAAACTGCATATATCAACAGGCGTGCTAGTGGACCAGCTCTTAATAACTTCGTCAAATTTATCAATGGTATTATTTGTCGATGCTATGTAACAACATGGGAAAATCCTCCCATCTGCTGATATATATTTACTTTTCTCTAGTATCGCTTCACACTCGATCTTGCCAGCAGTTACAACAGGGTCTTTCCATCCCTTAGGGGGATGTAAAAAAGTTACAGGAATAAAACTGTGTCTTCTAGATACTTTTGCTCTAAACCAGGCAAATCCTAAATCTTTAGCTTGCTGTTCACATAAGTTAACTTGGTGTTGGTTATGTTCAAATACTATCATATCCCAATGGGCAGGCCCACCGGCGGTTATAAACGTGGTAACATTATCTATAACCTTACTCCAATTAACATTTACTCTATAGATGTGATTAGTATCTTCTAATCCGTCGATACTGAACACAACATAATCTTTTTCACCGGACATTATGCCAGCTAACTCTCGCCACCACTTGCTATCTCTTAACCCACCATTAGTATTCACACCTAGTGTAATAGTTGGATTAATACTTCTGAAGTATTTAAAAATTTCTAAAGTGTGCTTACCCGCGGCAGGGTCACCGTAAACGCCACACATAAACATCTTGTCTAACTGTCTAATTTCATCTATGGTTATTAACTTTGACAATTGATCAACAGTGAGATGATGTACATTCGATTTGTCAAAGTTAGTATCAGTTTCTCTTAGACATTGAGGACATGCCGCCTGACAGGCATCTGTTGGTTCTATATGTAAAATCTTACTAAGATCTAAATTAGATTGTGTCAACGTCAGTGCCATAGGTAGTAAAGCCATTTTCTTTGGTCACAGTTAAAATGTTGTTTACACGACTACTTAGCTCGTCTTTGTGTGACACTAACCATATTGATTTCTTATGTTCACGTGACATCTTCTTAAGTATAGCCAATGCAGATTCAACACCACTTTGGTCCATACCTGAGTCAATAAGTTCATCAATGAACAACAAGTTTATAGGGTCGTAGAGGCTCTCGTAGACATCTCTAAATGCCCATGACAGTGACAAGATCAATCTATTACGCTCGCCTCTACTTAAATTGTCAAAATCTAATTCTCTGCCTAGTTCTGATATTTCTACAGAAAGATCGCTAAGGAAGGTGACTGTGTGTGGCAGTCCGATTCTTTCTAAGTACTGACCTAAACGAGCGTTTAAGTAGCTAAGATTTTGATCAATTATTCTTTTTCTAATAAAACTGTCTTTGTTGGTTAACAGTTTTTGTAGGAATTCTTGATGATCTCTAAGTTTATCAAGATCATTCATAATACTGAAGTCTATAACACTAAGTGCAGTATCCTCCATTTCTTCAATTTGTTCTTCATACGGGTCTGTTTCATCTTGCTTGCTTTCTAATTGTGTTTGCAAGGTTGTCAATGAGTTTTTATGTTCAAACGCATCTTGTTCCGTGGGGTAATATGTTTTAGGAGTAACTCCAGCAGTGCCAACTTCGACTAATGCTTGCTCTAGTTGTTCTAGTAATTCCGAGTGAACAACGTGCTCTGCTGTTGCGGTTGTTAAGGTGTCTTCTTTTCCTTTAAGTATTTCTTCGTGCTTGTCGTCGTGAACCTCTTGCCCGCAAGCATAGCACTTGTGCTCTTTAAGGTCAGCTATTTCTTTTTCAATTTTCGTAATAGAAGTAAATTCACGTGCAATGTCTGAGTTAGCTCTTGTAATAGAAGTAGATAGGTCATTAATATCTTTAACTTTCTGATTAAACACTACTAACTGTTTGTGTGCATCTAATTCACTGTCGACATCTAATTTTAACAGGTTATCTAACGCACTTTGTATTTTAGCAACATCTTCGGCATGTTTAGCAAGCCACATTGTTTGTCTACGTTTTAAACTATCAATTTGGTCTTTAATCTTTCCATTAGCATCTTGCTCTGCTTTAATACGATACTCTTCTTCTTTAATCGCATCTTTTGTTTGTTTAAGTTTTTCTTTTAAACTGTCTGCTTTCTCACTTAACATAGTGATGCCTAGCAGTTGCTCTATAATAGCTTTTTGATCGTTAGCACGAAGGTTTAAGAAGGGTTCTGTGTAGGTGTTTAACGCCACAACATGCTTAAACATCTCATGGCTCATACCCAACATTGCTTCTATTTGTTTTTGTGTTTCACGGCTATCGCCTTGTGCTTCATCTGTAATTTCTTGTTCAGTGTCGCCTACATAAAACTTCATGGTGTTCGGTTTGCGACCGCGTTCGATTCTATATATTTGACCATTGTGATCAAACTCAACTGTGACCAACATACCTTTAGAGTTAGTTTTATTAATTAAGTTATCACGTTTAATGTTGGTTAATGCTTGCCCATATAAACTGTACGACAGGGCATTAATGATTGTTGTGTTATGAGATAAAATGTCGTTTGAATAAAAGCGGTGATCGCTAGAATCCACTGTAACATCATACATGTTTTCTTTATGATCTTTTTGTTTAACAGAAATAACAGTTTCGGGTCCGTTTCTTGTAATAACCTGTGAGATATTTTCCTGCAAGTCTTTTACAAAGATCTCACAATAATTCGCATCAAATAATATGTGAGTATCAGCGCACTCAAGAATAATGCCAGATTCAGTTTGAATCTGCCATACTATATATTCGACTGTTTTATGTATTGCAGTCACTGGCCGCCACCCTGAATCAGTGTCAATCTCAAGATTGCTAAGATCGATGCTACTAATAAATTTTCTATCTACTGTTTGAGAAATTGTATGCATTGTTGAATTGTACCTTCTCTGTTATTTTTAAAATCACGTTCCCACACTACTAAAACTTCATATCCTTGCTGTTTGGCAAATTCTATTTTTGACTTGTCTAGTATCCATTTTTCTGAAGCTTGCAGTTTAGTTCTCGGATTTACATACTCCGGAGGATAAATTTTAGGATTACAATGCCAGAAGTCTCCATTGTATTCGATTATTTTATTAGCAACCGCTATGTCATAGACGTATTGTTTTTTAGAATTAATTGCTAGAGTAAGCTGAGCTATGATTGGCAGACTGTTATCAACTTTTCTGATTTCGTTTATTATTTCTCTCTCAGCTACAGATACTGATATTCCTTTTGTGAGTTTTAGTTTATTAATTCTTGCTTTTTCCTCGTCTGTCTTTGCATTTAGCGTTGCCTGCCAGCTATCTTGCCTATCTTGCCAAATTTCCAGACCTTTAGTTTTACCGTGCCTTGCTATACAAATTTCTTTCGAGAAATGTTTCTGGTTAGCTGATACTAATTTCTTTGCTTCATCTTTGCTAGCTCCTCTCGCAGTGTAATACTCTAAACATCTTTTTGACGAGATTTTGCGTACAGTAGAATCGGCTGAAGCACTAGCCCCTTTCTTGTTGTTGCTTTCTTTTGTGCAAGCAGCAAAATCCTGCGCATCGCTATTACTATAACCTTTTTTAATCCAGTATTCTTTTTTAATAGGTCTACGAGAGTTCCGTTCGAAGTCAGCTTCGTCTACTAAATAGTGCTTGTTTGTCGCAGGATTAATTTTTTCTAACCAAAATTCCTGGCTATAAACACTTTTGCAATTTTTCTGTTTATTTTCTTTAGCTTTTACATACGCTTCGGCTGTGCTCCATCCTCTCAGTATCCAATAATTTCTAGTATGTCTAGAGTCAGAAGTAACAAGACCTAATTTGGTTCGAACATATTTTTCTATTTCTTTTTTAGAGTTCTTGATATTAGCCTGAGCTATGTCAGTTAGTAACGTTTGGTATGTGTTGGGTTCTATATTTTTGATAACTGTTTCCATTACTTGCGTGCAGTTATCATTTAGGCTGTTGTTCCATCGCGGCATTGTGTAAATCCCCTATTGTCGTTTCGTAAATTTCACCGGTTACTGTGTTTTTTACTTTTACAATAGTATTTATGCCTAGACACTTGCCCGTACCATTACGTGCACCTGTATCATCACCTCCAAGGTCTACGTTAACGCCTAGTACCAAGGTTAGGTCATCACGGTCAAAGTTAACTGCTTGTGTAGCATTACCTACACTCATGAAATTTTTCACTGTGAGTGTTTTTATTTTAAACATTATTAATTTGTGCCTTAAATTTCTCTAATTGGATACTACTTAAATTTAACAAGTGTGCTCGATTGTGAGTTAATACATCTGTAATTTTATATAAGTCTTGTTTAACATCTTCTAATGGTTGATCAACAAACGTTTTAATAGAATCACATACTGTGTAAAATCGAGACTCAGGGTGTTGAATATCATCATATGACTCATTTATTATAGCAGAAAATGTTTTAAACCCATTCTCTTTAAGAAATTTTAAGGTATGATAAGCCCCAACTATAATAAAAGGTCTCAATGATGCCATTGATCTATAAGTTTTTTCGGTAATATACGGGTAAGGGTAATCAAATACCGTTTCTGCAACAATATCAACTCCAATTTTATTATAAAAATCTGAGTTAAATCGATATTCAACATTTGGTAATCCCTTAACAATAGGATCTTTACAATCTTCTGATATTGAGGCAAAATTAATGTCGCTGTTCTCACTAGCAAACAAATCATTAATACGAGTCGTTGGATATGTGTTTAATAAAGTCATTGTTTGTTAAAATTAGTTTGTAGTGCTATGTTTGGTAATAGATTAGTATCTTTTATAAAATTACACAGTCCTACTCTATGAGACCTTTCGGCCCCTAGCATACATAACCCGGCTTTTTCAATTTTATTAAAATCAAAATTAGTGTTATCGGTATAATTAATAGCTGTACCTAAATCTGTGTTAGACAACAAAGTTTCTATTATAGTTGGACGATCTCTTAGGTGATGGTTGATTAACAGTTGGTTAAATTCTTTTTCAATACCGTGGTGATTAGTAACAAATAGTAATAGGTACAACGGGATATCTTTATTTTTAAATAATCTAATTAAATTTATAATTAGTAACCCCTGAGACAACAGCGGATCATAATAATCAGTGTCCATGTGAACTAATAAAATTCTATCTGATGGAGAATATTGTTCTTTTTTAATATTAGTTAACAATTCCTCTAGATACGGTAAGTTAGTGTCAATGGACATGCAATTCATAGACAACAATACATTAAATTTTTTACTAATTATTTCCTCAGCCTCAGGATGAAGTTCGGTACCTAATATACTCATAAGTCCCTATAAATTTCTAACAACATCTTAGGATCATAGTGATCACTTTCAATGTTAGTCAACTGATTAGTAACAATAGTATCTACTGATTCAAACTTCAACTGTCCAGGCGCAAAGTCTTGTGATAAGTCAGCATTTTTAATAGGTATTAGAGTAAGTTCACGTAGACCATATGTGCCTACAAATGTTTCTCGTATGTAACTAGCTTCTTCGTAACTGATATCAATATCAATGTTTACCCTGGTGTGCATACCTTTGTGTAATAGATCTGCTGGTGCCTCTAATACATCACTGAGTTTGTATACTCTGTATCTAGGTTGATCAGGCCACGAATAAAACTCTGGATCTTCACCCCAAGTTAACACGGTCATTCCTCGGGCATCATCACCAGCATCTGCATAGTTGTGAGGAAAGCAATTACCAGTATAGATAATGTTTTTCTTTTGTTGTCTTTTGTGAAAGTGACCTGTGTATACTGACTCTAAACCTTGGAAGTCTTCTCCTTGTATCTCACCTGTGTCTGGCATTTGTACCATGGCATTCATAAAGAAATGTGGAAGTTCTAAATGACCAAACAGATAACGACCTTCTAGTTTCTTAACTTTTTTATGATCATCACCTACTAGCCACGGTGCAAACTGTACATCACCTTCTTTGTAAAAGTCATTTACTATCTCAACATTAGGAACATGTTTGGCCCATGCCGCACTTTGTACATCTCGTTTGTCTCTATAATATAGATCGTGATTACCAGGAATAAAGAATACTCTGTCGAATGCTTGTCCTAGTAATTCAATTGCTTGTAGACTGTAGTTAAGTGTAACAATGTTGATAGCAGAACGATTGTTGTGCCAGTCACCCATCATGATACAGGTTTCGCAACCCTCTTCTTTGGCCTTAGTGATAAACCATTTGACGAAATTCAAACAGTCTTCGTTGTGTAGCTGGCTATTTGACTTTAATCCAAAATGTATATCTGTCAGAATAGCCGCTTTTTTAAATAGATTACTCAAATAACCTTCCTTAGGAGTTAATAAGTTATTTTGCTTCTGTTTCTTTTTCTTTAGTATCAGCTACTTGCTGTTTGTTGTGCTTCTCTGCTAGTTTAACATCTATTTCACTGTTTTGTCTAGTCCAACTTGGGTTCAATCCGTTCATTTCTAAGATATCATCACGTATTGATTGGTTTTTCTTTTCGATATTAAGGATACGTGTAAACGAGTTAGTAATAGCCGCTGTATAATATGCAAACGGATTTTGTGACTTAGCTTCATCAAATTGTAGACCAATTTGACTTAATTGTAGCAATGCTTGTCCACGCATTTCTTCGTTGTAGGTATAACCTCTCCAATTACTTCGAGTAGCATAACGCTCGCACAGTTTAATAAACATGTGTGCTAGTTTGCCTGTCATTGCTCCGTGATCTTTTGAAAACTCACCAGTTTCTAAATCACCTTTCCAATGACTTTTACCTACTAGATAAGGAGTGCCCTCTTCGGTAATCATATAATGGAAGAATGGAGGGAAATTACATTTAGTGTACACTTGTTCAGTGATACCATAATCTTCGTCTTCTCTGGCTTCTTCAATATCATCAAACATATCTTCTAGTTTGGCTCGTTTTTTTAGCTGTGCTTTAGTAGGTTTTTTGTCAACTAACGGAATATGTTCCCATGTCATTAAACGAAATACTAAACTAGTGTCTGGAATCTCTCTAGGTTTTAATATTTCACCTGTTGCTCTTTTGTGTCGATCAATCACTTCTGCTTTGGCTTCTTTAATTCTAGCCTTATTAATTTTAGCAAGATCGTAAACAATAGCATCCTGTTGATGCTGTGTTTCTTTATCTAAGAATGTACAATAGGTTGCTTTTGATTTATGAATTTCTTTAAGGATATCTCTATTGTTTAGATAGTTTACCTTACGTCCAGTTCTTGTTACTACTTTAGGTTCTTCAGCCACTATATATCTCCTTGTTATACAATTAATTATACAGTCTTAACGGCCCCTGTCAACCTTTTTTGGTTTAGCAATTATAGTGGGTTATTATTATTCCAATAAATAGTATTATAATGAGGAAACAAGATGGCAGAAGATAATATAGCAAATAGTCCGTATGGAACAACAGAACCAGCTCCAGTGGTACCTCCTATACTGACCCCAACACCAGAGAATGCTTTTGATTACGGTTTTGAGAACAATACCAAAGAACAAGCAAATATAAGAGCAACAGACAACGATGCTAGCGATTGGCGGTTCCGTGTACGTTTGGCTCCTGGTAGTCAAGTATTATACAAGTCAAGTGACTCGGGCATACTAGATCCATTAAAATCTACAGATGGTGTTATATTTCCATATACTCCTCAAGTAATGATTAATTATCAGGCCAACTACAATAAAACAACACCAACGCATTCAAACTATGCACAGTATTTTTATCAAAGTAGTGAAATCAGTGATATACAAATTACAGGAACATTCACTGCACAAAGTACTAAAGAAGCAGACTACTTGTTGGCCGCAATACACTTCTTTCGTTCAGCAACTAAAATGTTTTATGGCCAAGACAGCAACAGAGGAACTCCACCTCCGCTGGTATTTTTAGATGGATTTGGTGAAAATCAATTCAATGATCATCCTTGTGTGATACAACAGTTTAATTACATTATGCCACCTGATGTTGACTATGTGCGTACTAGTGGAACAGGTAATGCCACAATTGACCTTAGTGAACGAAGAGTACAGAATAATGGGTACCAAAGTCCGTTGTCGAGGATACTACAGTTATTCAGCCAGGGCGTTAGCAAAGGTGCAGAAAATAGATATTATGGATCAGGTACAGGACAATTAGATCAAACTAATTCAAGCTATGTTCCAACTAAAATAGAATTAACAATGACACTACATCCAATTGTTGGTCGTAAACGGTCAAGCCAAGAGTTTAGCGTTGCTGACTATGCACAAGGACAAGGTATTAGAAGAGGGTTCTGGTAATGGCAAAAGTAAAATACGCATCAACATCTCCTTACTTCACTTCACAAGTTGAAGACAATTATCTCGGAGTAATGCAGAATAGACCAATTCCTAAACAAGCAGATGATCAGATGTTTACGGTAACTATTACCTATCAGCATCGCCCGGACCTGCTAGCTCAAGATTTATATGATGATCCCAGTCTGTGGTGGGTGTTTGCACAACGCAATCCAAATTCAATAGTGGACCCGATTTACGATTTTAAAGTTGGCACAAAAATATTCTTACCAAAGATTTCAACTCTTAAATCAGCGTTAGGTTTCTAAGATGGCAGTAACATCAGTTCAATCTACCCAATACGAAAATCAAGCATCTAGCCTTAGCTCCAGAGCTGTTCGAATTTCAGCACAGGTTAATGTGTATGTTTCTACAACTAATCAAACAGAGATAGCAGGCAGAGAACTAGATGCAGAAGCCCTTGACACACTGAATGCCGTCACAAGTTTTTTAAACCAAGGTGAAGTTAGAGAAGGACAATCTGATCTAGTATACGGTACTCGAGTGATTGACGCTGTAGCACAAGCACGCGAAGCCAAAGCAATTGCTCAAGCGGCCTTAGACACAATTAGAGATTCACTTAGTGACGGTCGATTAGGCTTTGACAAAAAGACAGGCACAAACAGTGTTGGGGAGATTGTCTCAGACGACAAGGCAGGTAGAGAAGAAAGTGCCACAACCCAAACTCCTCCATTGGAAAGTGAATTAAATTCACTTAAAAAAATAACTCCAACTAATGCTAACGAAACACAAACACAGCAGGTCGGTGGACTACCAAGCGATGATCTTGCAGGAACAAAATTTGATGAAGACCGTGCTCGATCTACCGGAGGTAATCTAGTAGGACAAGGTGACATTAAATATCCAGGAGCATTTGAACAAAATATACAAGCAAAATTAAATTCATTAGCCAGTATGGCAACTTATACATATCAGTTAAGCATATACCTAATGACTCCTGAACAGTTTTCTACAATGAGTGCAGAAGAAACTAAGTCTGTAGCAGGACTAAGTTTATTAATGCAAAGTGGCGGAAGTGGCGGTGGTGGACTAGAAGCTGACCTAAACGGAGCTACGCGAAATAGACATTTTGATCTAGACTACTTTATAGAAGATTTAGAAATGGAAAGTCTAATGCCTAGAGCAGTTAGAGGAGCAACTAATCAAACAAGGTTAAA
>Ga0208768_1000519_pt1 | contig 25161 bp, 8 predicted proteins | sample AntAceMetag02UK1_FD_184760 | JGI IMG/M metagenome (GOLD analysis project Ga0208768, IMG submission 184760) | Saline lake microbial communities from Ace Lake, Antarctica - Antarctic Ace Lake Metagenome 02UK1 (SPAdes) (version 2) | ecosystem: Environmental > Aquatic > Non-marine Saline and Alkaline...
TCGCTGGACCAGCATGAGAAGGTGAGCTCCCTACTAATACGGCGACAGCCGGAAGGTAGAAAATGAGACGGCACGCTCGAACGAAACAAGACTTAAAAAAAAAATTCATATGAAGGAACGGCAACGGAGAATTTATTATGGAGTGGGATTGACGATAAATCTATTTTTTTTAGTAAGTATTCACGCCTCAACGATTACATCTGATCCGATAAGGTGAGGCAATGACGGAATATTTTCGTCAGTTTTTCGCGCTTTTGACGAGCGAGTCGCGCAGAGTTCCTGGGGCGCGAAGCATTTTGCCACGCGTGCTGAGCAGATTACGCGATTGCTTTCGAGTGGCCGAAATGACGCTGCGGATGTCAGCAAACAATCTCGCGTGATTTTCGCTGCGGAAGGTTCCGCTAATTTTCTCGAGGGTCTTCATCATTCGCAGATCCCGCTCTGCCTCGTTGTTGTCGAAAGGTATGTCTTCACTCGAAGTAACCCATGACCTCCACGTAACGATCCTAACGGCGGATGAGCCGGTTGAGCGCTTTGCCCCGTTTGACCCGTCCACCTTGTTTTGGTTTTGGAGGTGGTTCGGGGTTTATCGCGAGTCCCGCGAGGACGATCTCGCCGTAGCGACTGCGAAGGCGCTGTCGTGTCTTTTCTCCGATGATTCGTTTCGTTTCGGGAGCGCGGGAGCTTTCTCTTTTCCGGAGTTTCTTCGCATCAATGAGCGACTCAATCATATCGCCGGGCCAAGGCTGTTCCATCTCTTCGTGCAGATAAACCAGTTCTCGCAGCAAATGGGCCCCGCACAGGAAGTGTCGGCAGAGCAATCGGTAGTAGGAATTCAAAAAATCGTGGATCAGTTTTCCACGGAACCGCCCGAGTAGTCCGGGGCGATTCATTCCTTCGTGTCCGCGTTTGGAATCAATGTGGAAAAAGCTTAGTTTTGGTGTGGAAAAGACGTGCACGCCAGTGGCGTTTACTTTTGACCTGGCATCCCGTTCGCCCTCGCCCTCGCCCTCGCCCTCGCCCTCGCCCTCGCCCTCGCCTCTGCTCGCCCTCGCCTCTGCTCGCCCCCACGGGCATCATTCCATGCTGGTTATGTCGCTTCCCTCTATTCATCCGTGTGGGCGACTTCGGCTCTTACCGAAGCCTCGCGAACTGGTGTCATCGTCCCAACGGCTTTGGCTCCGCCACGCCGGATGAAGTTGGCAAGCGTCCCGACGTTCAGGGGGGCGGCGGAGAGATCGGCGAACATTTCGGAGAGGTAATTGGTAGGGAACCAACTGGTAGACAGGGAGGTAGAGTGCGGTGGCCTGCACCCGCTCATGATACTGAACCGGAGCAGCGAATCCTGCAGGAAAGGCTGCAGTGACTTTCGTGCCGCAGTGGTAACCGTTCCGCTTTTCGGCCTGGGGCTCAGTGATTTCCAGCCGGATCTGGGAAGCTCGAAGACCTGATGGTACCCGCACTGAGCGGCGTCGTGTTCCTGGTCCTCTTCGCTCATGGCGCCACCGCACTTCGGGCAAGAGTCCTTTCCGTCGCGGCGATGTCAGACGACGTGATCAGGATTGTCGACCCGCTTCAGGGCGTCACCGCGTGGGACGCCCCGCGTTGTCCCTTCTGTCCGCGGGGTTTCGACCGGTCTTACTTCGCGGGCTTTTGGGCTTCGGCGGATTGGTGAAGTTACCCGAGTCCGAAGAAGGTGGTTTACTACTCGTCCGCGAGTTGCGTTTGAGATCTGCTACCTTGGCTTCAAGCGCTTCGACGGGATCCCAAAGCATAAGGAACTGCTTTACAAAGATCTCGGGATCGCTCTCCGCCAAGCTCGATGAGCTGCTCTTCTGTTGGGCGTTTTCGCTTCGCTGAGCTCAGCTAAGACTAGAATTCCCATCGCAGAAGTGTTTTCTTTCCTCTTTAACCTGAATCGCTATCTTTTTTAACTGGTCAAGTTGAACGGGGAGTTTGGTGAAGTAAGTTTTTGTTTAGGTCATTCTCCCACTCGGGAAAAGATTTCCCGGGAGGGTGTGGAATGACCCCGAGAAATTCAGGTGCACTGCCCCATCGCGCTTCTCCGTCCAAGAGCGCAGGTAGGAAGCAAGCAGCAATCCGGCGCCAGTGCTTCCGATCCCACTCTCGGTCAGGACAGCATAGTCTCCAGGCACGATTATCGGGAAGTAGGTGTACAATCAGACAGTGATCGACTTCGCAAACATATTGATCGTGACCATCTGCGAATGCTGGCGTGATACCCAATTTCCTCAATGATGCACTGACCTCTGCCCAAAACTCCTCTTTTGTGGAAGCTCGATCCACCTCGTGTTCGAGCGTCTGGGACAATGCGTGAGAGTAACGCGTATCCTTTCGGGCGGCGATGACGTCACTGAGGCGCTCTTTTGCTTCACTGAAAGTATGAGGCAGCCCAAGCTTACGCATCCCAAATAAAACGGTCACGGTTAGGAACATGCCCGCGATTGGAATGACGTAACCTCCTGATATGTAGGTGCTGAGACCGAGAATGGAGAGCGATGCGAAAACGCCATAGAGCATCATTATGATCGTTCTTTTCGAGAAGCCGAGAGTCATGAGTCGGTGATGAAGGTGCCTTGCGTCAGGCTGCATCAAAGGAAGTCCCGAAAGGAATCGGCGGACGAGGGTAAACGCTGTATCGAGGATAGGGAATCCGAGAGCGATAACGACTACGAGGAGAGCACCAAAAATTGAAGCCTTGTTCGAAGTAATCAGTGAAGTCGCGGCAATGAAATACCCCAGCAGGTAAGCGCCCCCGTCTCCCATGTAAACTTTGGCGGGAGGGAGATTGAAGCACAGAAACGCGGTGAGTCCTCCGATCATCGCAAGGCTCAGAATGAGAAGGCACGGATTTCCCGTCAGTTGCCCTAAAACGGCCAGGGTAATTGAGAGGAACAGTCCGATTCCTCCGGCGAGGCCGTCAAGTCCATCGATAAAGTTAATTAAATTGGGGAGGGCCACGAACCAGCCCACCGTAATGACGAGAGCAAACCCGCCGAGGTCAGTGGTTTCCCCCGTGAAGGGATGGGTAAAAGTTTCAATCCGCATTCCATAAAGGTAGGCTGAGACGCCCACGACGACCTGAATCAGCAATCGTAAACTTGCAGGGAGGGTAAAAAGGTCGTCTAAAAGCCCGGTGAAGAAAAGAACGCTACCGAGCAATACAAACGCAATCCAGGGGAGTTCTCTCTCCGCGCCTGCTCCGGACCAGTGAATAAGGAGAAAGCCGAAGAGAAAGGCTGCATACAAAGCAATGCCGGCGACGCGAAGGACAGGCTTCTCCTGCGTCTTTCGCTGACCATCCCCCGCGTCAAGCCCCCGCGTCAAGGTCCAGAACTTTCGCAGCGCTACGATCAGCGCAAAAGCAATCGCAAATGCCCCAAAGGAGGTAATCAGAGGCCAATATGAAAAATCCATTATATTGCGTTTCGCGGAACCCAGGAAAAAGCTAACGATTCGCTGCGCAGATTTATTTTCCAGAATGAAGGGCGGAGTGCCATTTTTTTAAAAAAAAGACAGATCGGGAGGTAGTTGAATTGTTAAAAGTCGCGGTGAAGCGCGCGCTTTACGTATGCGATAATGTTTTCACGAGCTTGCATTATGAGTGTAGTCACTTATACCTCAACTCGTAATCTCCCTTTTTAGAAAATTCAATTTCTGCTGGCGAGCTGATAGTTTTGAAGCCAAGCATCCCCATCCCCGCCCGCTCTCTCGATTTACGGTCAGTTTCGAGGCAGGGTAAGTTACGCAAGCTCTGAATTCAACTGCCAGTTACCCGACCTGTCTTGAGGTATGAGGGGGGGCGTTTGGTTGGTAATCACAAGCCTGTAACCGTCAACATATATAATGGAGGAGGAAAAAGAGAGCGTAGTGAGGAAGCGTCTATCGGAGTATCGGGGGGAGATGTTTCGCTACGCATTGGGCCTGACTGCCAACGATGCTGACGCAAGAGACGTGGTTCAAGAGGCCTCGATCGACCTGTATCGACGGGCGGAGGAGTTCGATAGCGATCGACCTTTCCTCGCTTGGGCCTACCGGTTCATCTATTTTGAGGTGCTGACGCAGCGGAGGGATAAAATGCGATCTCCTCTTGTTTTTGACACCGACCTTTTGGAGCTATTCGCCTCGGAAGGCGCAGAAAATGGAGCGGATGATGACCAACTCCGGGATGGGCTTCTCCATTGTATCGAGAAATTACCGGTGGAAGACAGATCTCTGGTCGAGGCTCGTTATTTCTCATCGCGGAGTTTAGATGAGTTGATCGCCCAATCCGGGAAAAGCCGGAGAACGGTCTTTCGGCATCTCGATCGAATTCGTCTTCTTCTGAGAGAATGCATTTTGAGTAAGCAGGGGATCGACGACACCCTGTAGCGATCAACTACTAAATGAGCGATACCATTTTGACGATTAGATTGGCGAAATGGCATCACTGGTTAGGCTCCAACGCTACATCCTACGCTAAAGCTTCGGATGACAGGTCGCTTTGTCGGCTCTCTACGCGTTGCTCCGAGTCAAACTGCGTTCGAACCCCACCCGCAGGGGCTGTTCACGTAAAAAGGCCAGAGCCTCCGCTTCGCTGGGAGACCCTGGCCTTTTTAAAAAAACGGTCCGGGTGGGATTCGAACCCACGGAACCCTCACGAGTTCACTTCTTTAGCAAAGAAGCGCTTTCGACCACTCAGCCACCGAACCTGAAGACATTAAAAATGCCGATTTTTCCCGAATCCCTTGGTGAAATCCGGGACGCCGAAGGTGCCAGCGGTGGGGGATTTCGTCAAATAATTAATGCGATCTTGTCGGGAAATTTGATGATTCATTTTCTTCCGCTTTTTCGAGCAGAATTTCGACGGTCCCTTCCACTTCCCTTACTTCGTAGGTTCTGATTCCCCTCGGCGAGGGGCCGCACTGAACTTCACCGGTTTGAAGACTGAACTCGGCGTAGTGCCAGGGGCAGGCGATGCATCCATTTTCGACCAGTCCGAAGGCGATTGAGGCATCAGCATGGGGGCAAAGGTCATCGAGTGCGTAGACGACGCCTTCGTGCCGGACGAGGGCGATGCGATGGCCTTCGAGTTCGTAGGGGCGTCCTTTACCTTCTTCGAGGTCGGAAGATGGGGCGATGGGTTGGAACATGACGGGGGCCGCAGCGCGGTGCAAAAAGTGGGAAAGTGGAATCGCTAACGAGAAAGGCTGAAAACGGCTTTCTTACGACTCGAAGCTTGCACGTATTTCTTCAGGCGGGACACCATTTTCGCGGAGCGATTTGAGGGTGAGTGACTGATTGCGTTTGGCGAGACGCTCGCCTGCTTCGTCGGTGAGAAGTTCGTGGTGGTGGTAGGTCGGTTCGGGATAGCCGAGGAGTTCTTGTAGAACCCGGTGGATATGGGTGGAGTCGAAGAGATCGACGCCTCTGACGATGTCGGTGATTCCCTGGAGGGCATCATCGTGAACGACGGCGATGTGGTAACTGGTCCCGATGTCTTTTCTCACGATAACGGCATCGCCGAGTGTTTCGGGTCTACCGGACTGGGGACCTTTAATCGCGTCAAGCCAAGAGGGGGCCCCTCCGAGATGTTCGAGTGCTTTGTTAATGTCGACGCGCATCGCGTGGCCCCCGCCTTCGGCGATTCGGGTGCTTCGCTCGTCTCCCGACAGTTGTCGGCAGGTTCCGGGGTAGAGGGGGCCGTCGTTGCCGTGGCGGGGGGGCGCGGTCGATTCGATCTCGCGAAGGATGTCTTTTCTCGTGCAAAAGCATGGGTAGAGCCAGCCAGCTTCGGTGAGGGTTCGCGCCGCGGCATGAAAGTCCTCAAGGTGTTCGCTTTGAGTGCGAACGGGTCTTTCCCAGCTAAGTCCGAGCCAGGTGAGGTCTTCGAAGATTTGCGGCGTATTTTCAGGGCGGCAGCGGGTGTCGTCGATGTCTTCGATTCGGAGGAGGAAGCGGCCACCTGACTCTCTCGCAAGCTGCGAGGCCTTCAGGGCTGAGTAGGCGTGTCCTTTGTGGAGATGTCCGGTCGGACTGGGGGCAAATCGGGTGATTAGGGCTGAGGACGGCATCTTGACGGTAATTTTGAACAAAAAGTGATTCTTTCAATCTACTACGGTTGCGTATCGTATCCTGTTTGATTTCTGTGATCCTTTCGATGAATCTTCTACCTATTATGCGAATCCATTTATCCCGTTTTACCCGTGGCTTTGATCGAACTCGATTCAAGAGAGTTGGGTCGATGACTTTACCCTGTTTGGTCGGGGGTGCGGAAGTCTTTGAAAACGGGATCCAATCCCGGATTACGCGTATTTCCCGGAGCTGCTTTGCGATTGCTTTGGGAGCGTTGCTAGCTTCGAGCTTGTTTGCTGAGGAGCCGGAGGAAAAAAATGAAGCGGTTCTCCTGGAGGGCACGCGTCAGCTCACTTTCGAGGGGCGTCGCGCCGGTGAGGGTTATTTTTCTGCGGATGGATCGCATCTGATTTTTCAAAGTGAGCGTGAGGAAGGAAACCCGTTTTATCAGATCTATTTTATGGATCTGGAGACGGGTGACACGGAGCGGGTTTCTCCAGGATTGGGAAAGACGACCTGTGCCTGGATTCACCCGAACGGGAAAAAGGTGATGTTTGCCTCAACTCATGGCGATGAGGCTTCGGCTGATCTTCAGAAAGCGGAGTATGAATTGCGCGAGTCGGGCAAGGCTCGCAAGTATTCGTGGGATTATGACGCTGAATTCGAGATTTACGAATACGACCTCGAGACGAAGGAATATCGTAACCTGACAAACAGAGAAGGGTATGATGCTGAAGGGGCGTATTCTCCCGATGGAAAACACATCGTATTTGGCTCCAATCGCCAGGCTTATGATGGGTCGATGTCTGAAGCGGATCAAAAGGCCTTCAAACTGGATAAGAAATTTCCGATGGAGATTTATATCTCGGATGCGGATGGCTCGAATGTGAAGCGCCTCACCGAGGTCGATGGTTACGATGGCGGGCCGTTCTTCAGCGCGGATGGAAAAAAGATCTGCTGGCGTCGTTTTGACCGGAAGGGGCTCACCGCTGAGATCTTCACGATGAATCGGGACGGCACCGAAGAGCGTCAGCTCACGAAGTTGGGAGCGATGTCCTGGGCTCCCTTTTTTCATCCAAGTGGCGAGTATCTGATTTTTACGACGAACAAGCATGGCTTCGATAATTTTGAGCTTTATCTGATCGACGCGGCAGGGAAGAAAATGCCCGTACGCGTCACGGACACGGCCGGTTTCGATGGGCTTCCGGCGTTCTCTCCGGATGGGAAGCAGCTCTCATGGACTTCCAATCGAACCCCTGAAAAACAGTCTCAGATTTTCCTGGCGAATTGGAATCATGAGAAAGCGTTGACGCTTTTGAATGGCAGTGCCGCGGCGTCAGCAGTGGAGAAGGTTTCGAAGGCGGATACGGAAACCGGGGCTGCCGTATTTAAAACTGATTCTGCTATCGTCGAGGCGGACATGAGGCAGCACATTGAGTACTTGGCCTCTGACGAATTAGGGGGGCGCCTTACGGGCACAGAAGGGGAGATTCTGGCGACAGATCATGTCGCGAATCACTTTAAGAAATGGGGGCTGAAGCCCGGTGGCGACGACGACACCTTTTTTGAATCCTTTGGATTCACTGCCGGTGTCGCAGTCGGTGAGGACAATGCCTTGAATCTCAAGATCGGGGACGAGGAAATTGACGCTGAGGTCGACAAGGACTGGAGGCCGGTTTCCTTTTCCAAGACCGGGAAGATCAACGAGTCGGGCATCGTTTTTGCCGGTTACGGCCTTGAGATTCCGGACGGAAAGGGAGGGGAATCCTACTCGAGTTATTTTCATCTCGATGTCAAAAACAAGTGGGTCATGGTGTTCCGGTTTCAACCTGAAAACGTGGAGAAGGAGTTGCGTCAGGAGATGCAGCGTTACTCAAGGCTCCGTCATAAAGCGACCCTGGCACGACGAAAATTTGCGGCGGGGATTATCTTTGTAACCGCGCCAAATACAGAGGTGAAGGATGAACTCATTCCAATGCAGTTCGATGCCTCGCTTGCCGACTCGGGGATCCCGGCGATCTCGATGACTGCCGAGATGGCGGCAAGGCTCGTCTCGGCAGCGGGAAAGGATCTCTCAGAGATCCAGAAGCAGCTCGATGAAGGGACGATGGTTGAGGGATTTCCGATTCCGGGAGCCCGTCTTTCAGCTGAATTAGATGTCGATCAGGAAAAGCGAAACGGTAGAAATGTGATAGCGGTTCTTTCTGCGGAGGAGGAGGGGCCTCATCCGAGTCCAGCCGTGATCATTGGCGCTCACATCGATCACTTGGGATCGGGGGTGGGGCCGGGTTCATTGGCAAAAGACGACGAGAAAAATCAGATTCATAATGGCGCGGATGACAATGCTTCGGGGGTGGCCGGATTGTTGGAAATTGCGGAGTACCTTTCCGACCTTCGGGCGAAAGGAAAGCTCGATCTGAAGCGGGATGTGATTTTTGCTGCCTGGTCGGGGGAAGAGCTTGGTCTCCTCGGCTCGTCTCATTTTGTGAGAAAGTTGGCCCGTGAGACTTTAGGGAATGAGAACGCTCCCTTGAGTTTGTTGCTCTCGTCCTACATTAATATGGACATGATAGGGCGCCTAGAGGAGAAGGTCGTCATCCAGGGCGTGGGCTCGAGCGATTATTGGGAAGGGGCGATTGAGCAGCGAAATGCACCTATCGGTCTGCCGATCACGATACAACGGGATACTTATCTTCCGACCGATGCAACGAACTTTTACCTGCGTAAAATCCCCATCCTGAGCGCCTTCACCGGAGCTCACTCTGATTACCACACGCCGCGTGATACGGCTGACAAAGTCAATTACGAGGGCGCCACGAAAATTGCGAAGCTGATGGGGCTCATCACCCGAGGTCTCGCGATCGATTCGAACGTGCCTCTTTATCTGAAAGTGGATCCTCCCAAAAACAGGGGCAGTCGCGGATTTCGCGTTTACCTCGGAACGATCCCTGATTACAGCCAGGGCGATATCAAAGGCGTCATGCTCAGCGGTGTGTCCGAGAGTGGCCCTGCCGCGAAAGCGGGGGTTCAGGGGGGGGACGTGATCGTGGGACTCGGAGACCGGAAAATTCTCAATATCTATGATTACACCGAAGCGCTCGCTGACCTCAAAGTCGGGACCGAGACAGGGATCGAAGTGGAGCGGGATGGTAAGCCTTTGAAATTGAGGGTTATACCGGGATCGAGGGACTGACCGGGATGACTCCTTGGGTCCTAGACGCGAAATAGTTAAAATATTTTGCTTGGATTCGTTACAACTCGCTTTTTATAAGTGCTCGAAGCCGGATCCATCGTTCGAGGCGCGTCATGATTTGATGGCGCAGGGGCATTGTTTTCAGAGCTCCTGTTGTTTCCAGATTCGTGACCTCAGAGAATGCGGCCTTTAGTTGTGGCGCAAGGTCGCGGCACTCCCAGGTGATCAGGCTCGGCGAGATCTCATTCATTTTGGCTCATTTCGTGCTTAAGCCGAATGGGTATTCAGGGTGAGGAATCCTACTCGACTATATCTGACTGATTCCCCAGTCTCCATCTGGATGCGTTTTCTTAGGAAAATATCTTCCTTTTCAACATTACACTTATGCATCCTGGAATTTACTCCAAATCGCTGCAATCAAGCCTTCGGAAGAGTTACTTTATTCGGGCGATCGTCGCTATTTTACTAATGCCCGGTCTTGGCCTCTGGACGAGTCCATTGCAGGCGAATCCTAGTGGGGGTGTTGTCATTCATGGTGACGTTAATTTCAGTGGTGGTGCCGGAAATCTTCAGATCAATCAGTCGTCGCAAAAAGCGATTATCAATTGGGCTGACTTTTCGATTGATGCGGGGGAACTGGCGCAGTTCAATCAGGGGGGGATCAGCGCCGCCGTCCTAAATAGAGTGACGGGGGGGAATCCTACAGTGATTCATGGAGCATTGAAGGCAAACGGAAGCGTATTTGTGATTAACCCTAACGGTATCCTCGTGGGGGCGAGCGGTGTCATCGACGTTCATGGTTTAGCACTTTCCACGCTCGATGTGAGCAATGGTGAGTTCCTCGGCGGGGGCGACATCGTGTTTAAGGGGACTGGCGAAGGGATCACGAACATGGGTAAGATCAATGCGATCGGGGGCGATGTGTTTTTGATTGGGAAAACGGTGAGCAACACTGGAACGATTTCGGCACCGGAAGGACTTATTGGCATGGCGGCGGGAGAAGAGATTCTCTTGAAAGCTAATGCCGATGTGAATGGTGAGCGGATCTTTGTTCGTGCGGCGGGATCGGGAGTGAGCGGCACCGGAATTCTGAACGACGGAACGATCGAAGGGGCTGCGGTTGAGCTGAAGGCGCATGGAAACATGTATGCTCTCGCGATCAACAATAAGGGATCGATCCGGGCGACGGGAGCCTCGACATCAGGCGGGAAGGTTTTTTTAAACGGTGTCGGAGGCTCTTTAAAGAACAGCGGGTCAATCCGCGTAAGTGGTCCTGCCGGTGGCGGTAGTGGTCGGGTCTTGATCGAGGCAGCCTACGCGAGGGTTGACGGAACGCTTTCCGCTTCAAACGCCGATGGGAGCGGCGGTAATATTCGTATATCGAGCACGAATATCACCGAGCTTACGGGTGATCTTGATGTGGTGGGAAGTGGAGCTAACGGCGGAAGTATCATCGTCGAAGGCGATGTGGTGACGGTGGGGGCGAATTCAAATATCGATGCGAGCGGTGTCACTGGTGGGGGCTCTGTTAAGATCGGAGGCGGATTTCAAGGGCGTGATGATTCGATTTTGAATGCGAGTGCGGTAGCAGTCGAGCGCGGTGCAATGATTGTAAGTGATGCCACAATCAGTGGAAATGCGGGCTCTGTTATTATCTGGGCTGATTACTCGACTCGGTTTGAAGGGGCGGTCAGTGCTCAGGCCAAAGGCACGATTGGTAACGGTGGGTTTGTTGAGGTGTCAGGAAAAGATGTGCTGATTTTCGATGGCATGGTTTCGACGCTTTCTGCGGGAGGCCGCAATGGAACACTGCTCTTGGATCCCACCGATCTCACGATCAGTAACAGTGGAGCGAGTGCCAATAATGTGAATATTGCTAATCTGATTGCTGCTCTGGGGGCAGGAAATGTTGTTGTTTCAACTAATGCTGCGGGTACGACCCAGGATGGTGATCTTCGCATCACTGCCAATATGGCCTACACGAGCGTTAACGCGCTCACCCTTCTCGGATATGGCGATGTGGAGTTCACAGGCGGGGTTCAAAACGAGGGTTCCGGTGCTATTAATGTCGTTGCGGGTTGGGATGGGTCGACTGGCTTCACTCCGGCCTCTCCTGGAGGGTCTGAATCAGGCACCGTCGCTATGACTGATTTCTTCAATGATTCAACCAGCTATGGAAATGCCAAAACCGGGGGCGGAAACGGATCCGTGATTCTTAGCAGTGCGTCGCGTCGCGTGAATGTTGGTAGTCGCCACGGAGAGACCAATGTAGCGGGATATGATCTTGATTTTGTTCTTGGTGTGGGTGGTATGAGCCTCGGTATCAGGGACATCAACAGCAATACCGGCGCCAATGCTGCGACCGGTGCGATTCGAGTAGAGGTTCTTAACAACATTACCTTGAAAAATTCGGATGTGGGCCGGGCTGAATACGAGATGATTCAAATCGGTCACGGAGGTCGCGGTGATGATACCGGCCCCGGACCGGGTGACCTTTCGGGTGCGATCACGGTCGTGGCCGGAGTCGATGGAAAAGGACAGGGGAATATCACGTTCCGTAACGAAGGTGTTACCGGCGTTGGTGGCGAGCGTGAGCGGCTCGCTCTGCAAATTGGTCACGGCGGCTTCCGGATTCACGGGAACCACAGCGGTAAAATTGTGGTCGATACTCGTGCGGGAACGGTTGGAAATATTGATTTCAAGGCAGGTGACGGCAAGCGTAACTACGCCATGATTGGGCATGGTGGATACGAAATTGGTGCGAGTGCGAATGGCCTAAGCACCTCACCGCTTTCCATGTCAGGTGAGATCGAAGTTTTGGCAGGTGGTGACATTGCTTTCGAAGGAGGAAGTGCCCGGGGCGCTGCGCCGTCAATGAGTTGGCGGGAATCAGAAGGAGCGTTCGCGAAGATTGGGCACGGTGGTTACAACAGTGATGGGAATCACTCCGATAATATAACCGTAAATTCAGGTGGAAGTATCTCCTTCAAATCAGGAGATCAGAGATACACTTTTGCCCAGATCGGGCATGGTGGTCATGCATCCGACGGGAATCACTCCGGTGTCATTGACGTCGATGCAGTTGGTTCAATCACTTTCGATGCCAGAGGTCTCGGAGGGGAGCCTGACACGAATAACCGCAGCAGTGCGTTCGCAATGCTGGGGCATGGCGGAAACTATGCTCGTGGTGATCATTCGGGTGCGATTATGGTTGATACCCAGAATGGGGACATTTCGTTCTACAGCGGAAATAATTCTCCGATTGGAAACATCACTTCTGAGGGGTCGCAAGCGATGCTCGGACATGGCGGACTTGACGCTAAGAGGACGGGGACAACTCTGGGGAACACAGGGGCCATTACGGTTAACTCGGGCGGTGCTTTGAGCTTTATTGCCGGGAACGGTCGGATTAATTACGTGCAGCTCGGGCACGGTGGCTACGATAATGACGGGTCTCACGACTCTGACATCACGGTAACGGCAGTGAATGACATCACCTTCTCGGCCGGTCTTGGCTTTGCGGCTCGGGATCGCTTGAGCAGCGCTCAGCTTGGGAATGGAGGATTCGGTGCCAATGGAGTTCAGACGGGAGATATTTCGGTGACGAGCAGCGCGGGGGCGATCAACTTCAAGTCGGGCGACAAGGCAGACAATATTGCGAGCCTCGGGAATGGCGGCCGCAGTGGGAGAAGCGGCAGCGCTACCGAAGGGCATTCGGGGGATATTACGGTTTCGGCAGGCACGGGAATTACGTTTACCGCAGGAACCATGAGTGACCGGACGACGGCGAACGGATTTCAGGATTTGGCGCCCTACTCGTCTCTTCCCGGTGACGCCGATACCACCAATGGTGACGAGGGCATTTATGCCGACGGCCGCATCTATACTCAGCTGGGCCACGGGGGGTGGGATGCGGATGCTTCTGACGGGAATAACCGTTACGTTGGAGTGGGGCATTCAGGCAGTATTGCGGTCACTACCGCGACTGGGGATATTACCTTCAACGCAGGAAGTGTCGCCAATGGAAGTGCAGGGGCCGATCAGGGAGCTTATCACTACGCTCTTCTGGGTCATGGAGGCAACTCCGTCGCTGGTGATCACTCGGGTGCTATCACGGTCGAGGCAACGACAGGGAATGTGAATTTTAACGGTGGGGTTCAAACGATTGATTTTAGTGTGAACAACACTGATGGAACGGTGAATCCCAGTAACGATGTTTATAATTATGCGCAGCTTGGCCACGGGGGAACCTCTGCGGTTGGATTTCTTTCTGCTAGTAATATCAGCGTGACTGCCGGGGACGGAGTGAATTTTACAGCTGGAACCGGTCGTCGATCTCATGTCCTACTCGGACTGGGTGGATATGGTTACCGGGGAAGTCACGTCGCTGAGATTGAGGTCGCGGCAGGTGTCGGCGGTGTTAATTTTCTTGCGGGAACCGGGGCTGCTATTGCTCGTGATACGTTTGCCCAACTCGGAAATGGAGGGCTCGAGACTGAATTTGTTAACAATGCAGGTGCAGGCAGCGTTGGTCACTCGGGGAACATTACCGTTACAACAACGAATGGAGGGGATGTACAACTCAAAAGCGGAACGGCGAGCGGTAACTATACTCAGCTCGGCAATGGTGGACGCTCCGATCAGGCGGATCACGGCGGCAATATTACGGTCGATGCTGACGGTGATATTACCCTGACGGCAGGAGATCTTTCAAGTGCATACAGTCAAATCGGAAATGGTGGTATCGACGCCAAGGGCAACCATACCGGCGAGATCACGGTTGTGTCCGGTGGCCATTTGAAAATGGCGGCTGGCGGCGGGACCGAGGGGTGGGCTTCCAGTGGGGCCTATGCGCAGATTGGACATGGCGGTCTCGAAGCTGATGGCAATCACAGCGGAAATATCAAAGTTCGAGCTCAGGATGAGTTAATCATGAGCGGCGGTGCTAGTTATCGGAACTACTCTCAGATTGGACATGGCGGTCGTCTCGCTTCCGGTAGCAAATCGGGAATTGTTTCTGTGGTGGCGAATATTGCCGGTGATGCGGGAACTCCGAATTCTCAATTGATTGGGGGCGGGTCTTTCAACGAAGCCTCAGTTCAAATCGGCCACGGGGGTGTCGGCGGAGACAGTGGACCGGTTGGTGGCGGCTTCCAGAGCGGAAACATCGAATTGGTGATTGCGAACGGAGATCTCGATCTCATCGGAGGTGACTTCAGCAATTCTTATGTCACGATTGGCCACGGCGACGTGAACACTCCACCTGGAAACTCCGTGGATTTAGGGGGAACCAGTGAAGGTAATATTTCTCTCATCGTCGGTGGTGAACTGAGTATCGATTACGACAATCCGGGAGATCCGGTAATAGGGCATCGCGGCGGCGAGGCGACACGAGTGGGGCCTCGGAGCCTTCTTCTGGACGTGGGCCATCTCGATAACAATATCGCCGGCACAGATTCGCTTTTCACTGTTAACGGCACAGTGATCAACTCCTTCTTCAGGCCGTATCTGAATAACAATCTCAATGATACGGACCTGGGACACGTCACTTTTTCCACGGGAACCGCAGACATTTTATGGGAATCCGACTTCGATTACGCTTCGACGAACGATCTATCCTTGTTGTCTCGTGGGGATATTTTCTTCACCCGCCGGATTAAAAACCGGGAGGATATTGATGGAGGTAGTCTAAATGTCGTCGCAGGATGGAATGGTGTCGGTGGTGGCGTAGGAAGTGGCTACAATTTCGACTTCAATGAGTTAGAATCAGTGGTTCGCAATGGGGGAACGACTCAGTCCGGTTTTGATGTGGTAAGCCTGAAAGCGCATGCCGCTGCAAATGGGCAGAACTCTAGCCAGTTTGGTGTCGATAGCGGCAGTGGGGGCGACGTCGTTTTGGGTAAAAATGAAGACGGCGTGAATTTGAGTCGCAATGTTTACATCGGGTCTGCCAGCGGGGGAACCAACGTTTTTGGTCGGGACGTCATCCTCGCTGCCGGTGCTGATACGCCTTCGGCGACTTGGCGAGCGGCTGCGCAGATCGGTGTTCAGGATCGTACTGTTAATCCTAACTATGACATTAATGATGCTCTCGCACCGGGCAAGGGGGAATTCATCGATCTCACCGGTGATATCAGCGTGAACACGACCCGAAACATTCTCATGGACGGAGCGATCACGCCGGGTGCGCAGCCAACCGATGACCCTGATCCTTCACGGGGCGGGGCTTTCGGCGCTTCTGTCGCGCAGATCGGTCATGGGGGCCTTGATCAGGACCTCAGTGATCATGCGGTCATCAGAGGAATGATTGCCGTAGATGTCGGAGGTGGAATTACCGCAAACGGTGGCAATACCGAGGACACTTTTGTGCTGATCGGTCACGGGGGGCGAAGTAATAATAATACGACAATAAGCGATCCCAGTAACTATCGCCCGCTCGGACATTTAGGCGGAGAGATTTCAGTTCGGGCCCGGACCGGGGATATCACTTTCACTGCCGGTGAAGGCATCAAAGCTTTTGCACAGATCGGAAACGGTGGCTACACGGTTCGACCGGGGAATCAGGATGCTACGATTAATACTGATGTGACGGTCATTGCTGACACAGGTGCTATTAAATTCCAGGCTGGTCTCGCGACTCAGGATGGTGGTAATCAGTCTCATGCCATGATTGGAAACGGCGGTTATGAAAGTGACATGTTCACCGCAGGGCAGGGATGGCAGGGTGACATCAAAGTCACTGCAGGAGGGTTGATCGATTTCCGCGGAGGAACCGGTGAAGCAAACTATGCGCAGCTCGGGCATGGCGGCTGGTCTTCGGCTTCAGGGGTTTCTCTGGGCGGGGGCGCAGGGTTGAACGGAACCGGCCACATCGGGGACATCGAGGTGCAGGCAGGAACCGGCATTAATTTCATTGCCGGAACGGCGAGTGCGGCAGAACCTGCCGGTACTGATGTTGGAAACTACGCGATGCTTGGTCACGGCGGGCGTGACGCCGGTGTGAACGCGAACGGCGCCGGAAGCAATCCGACTCTGGGGCACAGGGGAGACATTTCAGTGTTAACGACCACGGGTAACATTAATTTCTACGGCGGGGATAATGATATCGCGCTGGGAACGCTGGCTAGTGCCGGTGCGGGAACCGGACGCTTCCTTTTCTCACAGATTGGCCATGGCGGTTACGGTGCGAGGGGCGCTCATCAGGGTGCTATCAAGGTTGGCGCGACTGCCGGTTCGATTAATTTTCGTGCGGGTAATGCCAATGACAATGACTCCGATGTTTATCACTTTGCTCAGCTCGGTCATACGAAGGTGAACAATGGAAATGATTATGATCTCTCTTCTTTTAATGCCAATCTCACCGGAACGAACGGCCTCAGTTTAGGTCTGACTTCCGGTATCGAAGTGAATGCAGGCAATGCGATCACTTTCACGGCTTCGACTCAGCGTCGCAGTCAGGCTCAACTGGGACTCGGAGGGTTTGCGGCTCGTGGTGATCACAGCGGTGATATTCGTGTGACTGCCGGTTCTGGTGGAATCACATTCAGAGGAGGACAAGGTGAGACTGCGGGGAGTGACGGGATTGAGTCTTATGCTCAGCTTGGAAACGGTGGCTTCGATTCCGATGCCGTAAATGGTGTTGTCGGAGACGGAAATTCGGGATCGATTACGGTTACGACAACGGGTGGTGGCGACATTAATTTCCTGGGAGGCACTGCCAATGACAACTATGCCCAGCTTGGTCATGGCGGTCGTGCCGTGTCAGGAACGCACCATGGCGACATCTCGGTGACGTCTACAGGAGCGATCAATTTCATTGGCTCGAATGACGCTAGTGCTCTCGGAAGTACTCGGGCTTATGCGCAAATGGGACACGGCGGAAATGGTGCCACGGGGAGTTCCTACGGGAAAATCGCTGCGATTACGAACGGCGGTGGTGATATTAATTTCCAAGCCGGACTCAGTAATGACGGTTACGTTCAACTTGGACATGGAGGACGCGGAGCCAGTGGGGATCAGGGTGACGATGGGACCCGTGATGGAGCGATCAGTGCGATTACGGTAAATTCCTCCGGGGGGATCGCCTTCGGTGGCGGAACCGGGGCGACCTGGGGAGCCGAAGAAAACTATGCGCAGATTGGACACGGAGGCTTTCAGGCGCGTGGCGATCATGTCGGTGACATCGATGTTGATGCGGTTGGTGATATTGTCTTCCGCTCCGGAACGAGCTACCGCGATTATGTTCAAATCGGACACGGTGGCTGGGACGCTGACCAGGCCAGTGCGAATCCAACGGCGGCGAAAGCTGATCGTCAGGGGAATCTCGGAAATATCGAGGTTTCAACAGCCAATGGAAATGTATCTTTCTCCGCTAACGGTTTACGCGAGGGCTACGGACAGATTGGTCACGGTGGACACATAACCAGTGGCGATCAGAGTGGAACGATCACTGTCGAGGCGGATAAGGACGGATCTAACTTTGGACTCGGCGGCAATATCACCTTCGATGCGTCGGGTTCATTAGGTGAAGGATCACAATTCATGATGATCGGACATGGTGGTTTGAATTCCTCCGGTGGCAACACCGGTGCGATCACTGTCCATGCCGGTGATGATATCGCTTTTACCGGCGGAAACAGTGATGCGTTTGGCCAGATCGGTCACGGTGGGCGCAATGATCACCGGGTCAATTTGGATAGCGATGGTCCCGACAATATCGCAGGAAATGCTGACGATTCGACTACTTACGAAAATGGTAACGATCAGTATTTCTCGGGCACTCAGAAAGGGAACATTATGGTTTTCGCCGGAGTTGATGGAGCGGGTCTTTTGACGAACGCGGGGGCGGATATTGATTTGCTCGGCGGGAGTGTGGGCGGTGCGGATCGCAGTGGTGTGCAGATCGGTCACGGAGGATTCCGGGTCGCGGCCGAGCATGGCGGTGCCAATGGCAACGGCCACAACGGAAGTATCACTGTCTTGAGCAGCGGTGCCATTGCGATGACTGCGGGAAGAGGGAATCAGGCACCGACCCAGATTGGTCATGGGGGATACGAGGCTTTTGGCGATCATTTTGGTGACATTGAGGTGGAAGGCCGAAACGGGATCACAGTTACGGCTTCGCCAAATTCAGGCCGGGGAGATCAGTCCTATGCCCAGATCGGTCACGGCGGGCATGAAGCTGACTTCAACTCAGCTAGAATGACTTCAAATGAAGGCTTGATCTCTGATCCCGGCGTTGCGGCGACGGGAACAGGAACCTGGTATAACACCAACATTTCGGTGGTCGATCCAACCGGAACTTATGGAAGAATAGACGTTCGCGCCGGAGTCGACTTTTCAGGCACCACCACCAATGCACTGGCTGATTTAATTGTGAACGGCGGGGTTGATGCTGACGGCTATGCTCAGGTTGGCCACGGCGGTCGCGGAAACAATGGAAATCACGGTGACGACGGAACGGCTGCGGGCACGGCAACCAATGTCGAGGCAGGTCGTTCAATTCTTTTTACTGGTGGCAGTACTAATGGTCGGACATCCGTTCAGCTCGGAAATGGTGGTGACGAGGCGATTGGCAGTCACAAAGGAAATATTACCGCGAATGCCCGCGGAGGAGATTTAATCTTTCAAGCAGGATCGATTGACCGCTCCTTTGCTCTTCTTGGACACGGCGGACTTTTCCAAAACAACAGCGGAGATATGCTGGGGGACATCGATGTAGACGCGGGTGGCGATATCAAGTTTGCTTCCGGCGGGGGCAGTCAGAACTGGAAATTTGCTCAGTTGGGCCACGGTGGGCATCGTGTCGATGGCACGAAGCAGGGCACGATTGATGTGACCGCGGGTGGTTCGATTACGCTGGACTCTACTGGTGCCACGGGAAGTGATGGCTTCACTATGATCGGTCATGGTGGCTACAATTCAGATGGAGCGATCGGTCTTGCCGGGACCTACGCAAATATCAAGGTGGATGCAGGTGGAGCGGTGATTCTCAAAGGAGGAACAACCGACCGCTCCGCTGCGATAATTGGCCACGCCGGGGTTCAGTCGAATGGGAATAGCTTTGGAAATATCGAGGTGGGCGTCGGTGGCGATGTTCAAATTCTTTCTGGAACCGGATTGGCTGCCTTTGCTAAGATTGGAAATGGCGGGTACGTTTCAGTGGGGAATCATAGTGGTGATATTTATGTCCATGCCGCGACCGGAGTTACTTTGGATTCCGGAAGCGGAGGGCAGCTTGGCTTTACCCAAATTGGTCACGGCGGCTACAACAGCGGTGGGGCTCATACCGGATTTGTGACGGTTACGAACTCGACTTCCGGAGCGATTTCTCTGGAGGGAGGGACGGGCGTTAATGATAAGACTTCTCAAATCGGTCATGGAGGGATCAACAACGGGAACAATGCTCTTTCGGGAAGTATCTCCGTTGTGAACCTTGGCGGAGAGGTAACCGTTGCCGCCGGCGATGGCAGCTGGCGCGGAGCGATCATCGGTCACGGTGATGCCCAGGAAGCTCAGACTTCCGGCGCGAGGACCGGCGGCCTGAATGTTTATGCAGCGGGTAATATTACGATGACGGATGGTGCCGGGAATTCAGGCGCTTATATTTCACATCAAACCAATTCAGGGATCGGACAGGTTTCCTATGCTGGTTCGGGTGTTCAAGCGGTGGGAGACAGTGGGTACTCACTCGTCGCTAACGGCACGCTCACTTTCGGAGCTGATCAAGTGGCGGGAGCGGGCAATGCCATCGCATTCAACGACGCTTTGCTCTCTGCGATCAATCAGGGAGATGTCTCAATCGCTTCGAGTGGAGATCTCGATGTCACCCCTGCCGGGGCGACCCCTGCAACGCTTTATTATAACAGTGCCAACAGTTATACTTTCGCCTCCGGTGGAAATCTCAATATGGGATTTGGTCTTCAGAACGCGGGCGCTGGGAATATCAATCTCTTCGCTGGTTATGACGTTGCGAATAATCCATTCGCTCCGCCGGCGATCGGTTCTGCGACACTCATTCTCGGTTCGGCTTGTCTTCCTGATTTTAGGCCACTTCCCATTCCGCTCCCTGCGAATTGCGATGTCTATGGTCAGAACAACGGTGCGATCACGATTGGCAGCGCGGGTCAGACCAACGGCGTTTATCTTGGTTCACGTCAAGGTGACACCAATGCCTTCGGTTATGGTGTCACTTTGACTGGCTCAAATTCCACTGGGAATGCAGGAACTCAGCTCGGGTATCGAAGTGATGGCAGCGGTGATATTTCCGGGGCCGTCAATATTGGTGTTAAAATGAGTGGCTTGACGATGACTTCGGGATCTCCGGCTGGTGCTTACACTCAAATTGGTCATGGCGGATTCAATGGCGGTGCTGCGAACACGACTGCGGACGCAACGGTTACTATTTCATTCTGTGAGCGAGGTGATCTCAATCTTACCGGGGGAGGTAGCAATGCTTACGCGCTAATCGGTCACGGAATCAACAGCCTGACCGGGAATATGGATGGAGCCATTCAGGTGGGAACCGCCCTCAAACGTGCTGGTGCCGTGACGATTCAGGGCGGTGCCGGAGGTAATTCTTTTGCTCAAGTTGGTCATGGCGCGGTGGGGTCGACGGGGACGAGGAATGGTTTGGTTTCTCTCTATGCGACCGATGGTGTCTCGCTGACAGCGGGGACCGGAGGGGATGCCTTTATTGGTCATGGTGGAACCGATTCAGTCGGTAGCTTGACAGGTGCGATCGTCGTTGATTCTTCCGGTGGCGATATATCAGTGACCGCAAATGGGTTTGATTCGGCGGCGACGATTGGCCACTCGGGCAAAAGATCACGTGGCAACAGAGTGGGTCAGATCGATGTGACGGCTGGCGGAGGATCCGTGAACGTATCCGGGGGAGTGGGTCAAACGGCTGTGGGTGCTATTGGCCATGGCGGCTCATGGGATTCCGGCGCAGTGGGTGAGACTTACAGTGGTGATATCAATGTGACCGCAGCAACTGACGTGAAACTCAGAGGCGGAACGGTCACCCAAAATAGCTTAGCGATGATCGGTCATGGAGGCGCTCAGAATGCCGCTAGTAGGAGCGGTGCCATCACCGTGACGGCAGATTCTGACGGCAGCGGAGCGGGCAATCTTGATATTGAGGGCGGTGCTTTTACTAATACTTTGGCGAAAATTGGACATGGAGGAATTGGGCGCGGTGTGAACGGCGGAACCAACAGCGGCTCGATTGAAGTGAGCGGATTTGATATTCTCCTCAAGGGCGGTATCGGAAGTGGTGCCTACGCACAGATCGGTCACGGTGCCATCAATGCGAGCGAAGCTCAGGGACTGGGAGGTGATGAGATACACGTAAGCGGTGACTCACTCGTCATGACTTCAGGAGGCGGAGCCAATGCCTACGCGCAAATTGGTATGGGAGGATTGAATGTGACGGGTGCTCTCAACGGTGATATCTGCGTGCACGTCGCAACCACGGCGACGTTGGATGGCTCGGCTGGCGCTGGAAATTCTTCCTATGTGCAAATTGGACATGGAGGGGTTGGTTCCGCGACAGGAGCGAAGACAGGTAATATCGTTGTGACGACCGGGACGACCGGCAGCGGCGGGGTCACTCTCACTGGGGGCGACAATCTCAATGAATACGCTCAAATTGGTCACGGAGGAATCAACTCCGGCGGAGCGATGACGGGGAACCTGAATGTGATCGCCGACAATGGTGGCAACCTCTCTCTTACTGGCGGTGCCAACTCGACGTCGAACTACGCGATGTTCGGACATGGTGACGGACAGGGAACCACCTCTACAGGAACCCGTGAAGGGGGTATTCACCTCTTCGCCGGTGGGACGCTCACGGCAACTGATGGAAGCGCGGGGGAGACAACCAACATCTGGCACCAATCAAACGGAGGCCTCTCCGCTGCAGATTATCTTGGAGGTGATGGATTCCAGATCATTCCTGATCTCGCCAATGTCGCTGCAGGAGCTAAAGATGCCGGGGAAGCCGCTGTGCTTGCGAGCGAGAATTTCGGTGCTGGTAGCGTGAACTACATCGATTCTTCGGATGCTGACATCGTCTTCGCGGGAAACATGGGAGGAGATCTCCTCGTCAATTCCTCGGATGACTTCTTCTTTGTCACAGGGGGAAAGATAACCTTCGAGCGTTCCTATCAGAACTTTGGAACGGGTAACGTGACGATTGTTGCGGGATGGAATGGAGCCGGGACCCGACCTCCCGCGTTCGTTGAATACACGGAAGTGTCTCCGGGAGTATTTAATTACTGCTCACCACTGCTTCGTGAAGGTGGGGTTACAATTGATTTCAATGATTGTGAAACCTTTGGTGCTGACGCGCTCGGCAATGGAGAAGGAACGATCACCCTCGGAAATGCAGGTCAGGACAACGCCGTTATAGTGGGAACCCGGCTCGGCCGAAACGTGGCAGCAGCCTACGGCATGACGATGAATGCCGGTGACACGGCAGAGGCCTTCACCCAGTTTGGTTACCATAACGGTAGCGTCGGAGCGGGCGATATGACTGGTGATATTGATCTCTATCTCAAAGCCGGTGGCTTGACCCTGAATGGCGGATCAGCTGCTGATACCTACGTGCAGATCGGTCATGGCGGAACCGGGGCTATCACGGGAACGATCAATGCGGCTATCAACATTAGCTTCTGCGAGCCTGGAGATATTATTTTCAACAATTCCCTGGTTGCCACGGCTGGAACTGGTTCTCACGCTTACACTCAGATCGGACACGGAATCACTGATTCAATTCAGACGAGCAACGGGAATATCACGATTTCGAATTTCAAGAATATCACGATGAATTCCGGTAGCGGGGACACGGCGTTCTCAATGATCGGCCTCGGCGGGGACAACTCCGACGGAAACAAGCTGGGGAATGTCACTCTCACGGGTGCCACCGATGTGGCTAAACGTGGCAGTATCGCACTCAATGCGGGAGGCGACAGGGCCTTCGCTCAGATCGGAGTTGGAGGCCGCGCCGTCAACAACTTCAAGTTTGGGCAGATCGACATTACCGATGTTGAGAATTTGAACCTCAGTGGTGGTGCCGGAGTCAATTCCTACGCTCACGTGGGCAATGGCGGCGGCGAAGGCGCCAATGGCGACCTTCAGGGAAATATCAATATCGATATAGGCGGCAATTTGACGATGGCAGCGGGATCTCTCGGGAACGCCTACGTCCAGGTCGGTCACGGAGGGCATACGCAGAGTAATGGTGCGATGCGCGAGAATGAGGATAATGATATTACGATCACAACGGGTGGCTACGTGAGTCTTAATGGGTCGGCAACGGGCAGCGCGTCGAACAACAACGCCGCTCAGGCTTATGCCCAGATTGGTCACGGTGGTCGAGGGTCACAGGGTTCGACCAGCTCTAATGTGAACGATTTGGATCGCCTCGAACGTTATGGTGACATCAAACTGGACATCAATGGTACGGACCTCATGGGGAATGCGCTTTCGATTACTGGTGGTGAGAGCAACGAAGCGTACGCTCAAGTCGGTCATGGAGGGCGTGCCGCTTTTTCTTATTACAAGGGCGACATCACAATCGACGCGGAAGGCAGTATCGGGCTGACCGCTGGAAACCGTTCACGTGGTTATTCCATGATCGGTCACGGTGGCGACGACTCTGAGAAGGTAGCCGGCACGATCGGTGCGGGCGGATTTGGTGATTTGGAGGGCAATGAAGGCGCGATTGCCATCACAACGACCAATGGCGGGGGCTTGACGATGGCCGGTTCCGCTGACTCAACGGGTAACGTGGATTCGAATGTCACGATTGGTCACGGTGGTCACTCCACTTTTGGCAATCATAGCGGGGCAATCACCCTTTCGATCGACGGGGCCATAGACATGGACGGTGGCGCTCAAGCCCGCTCCTACGTTCAGATTGGTCACGGTGGACAGGATGCCGACGGAACGCACACGGGGGTTCTTTCGGTGACATCCGGTGGAGCGATCACGGGAACGTCAGGAACCGGAGGCGCATCCTACGTTCAAATCGGACACGGGGGTGTAGGTGCTTCAGGGTTTGATAATGGCTCTGGAACTGAGGTTGTTTCGACTTCATCGGTTACGGTCACTGCTGAGAACAACATTGAGTTCGACCGGAATATTGGTAACTCGAGCGACTCTTACGCCATGATCGGTCACGGAGGAAATGGAGCGAACGGTGAGAAGTCCGGTGTCATCAGTGTAACGAGCATTAATGGGTCAATTCTCTTTGGGACTGATATGGATCGGACTGGACGCTCTGCTGTTCAAATCGGGCATGGAGGCAGATCTTCAAATGGTGACACCAATGGTAACATTCTGGTGGAGGCGCTCAACGGGGACATCAAATTCCATGGCACCCTTGCCAATGGTAATGACAATCACCGTGAAGGCTATGCACAAATCGGACATGGTGGTCGCGAGAACACGGGCAATCATGGCCTTGTCGCGGATTTGATCGATGTGGATTCAGGTGGAGTGATTGAATTCCTCGCTGGTGGTTCGAATGTAACGGGTTCGGGAGCGCAGGGACGTGAGGCCTACGCGCAAATTGGAAACGGGGGATTCTTTTCCAATGGGAATCACGCAGGCAATATTGACGTCGATGCGGGCGGTGATATCACCTTCGATACCCGCGGAAGTTCCGGAGATAGCAGCTACGTTCATCTCGGTCACGGTGGCCGGAACAGCAATGGAACGTTCAATGGTAACATCAATGTGAATCAAAACGTCGCCGGAGGACAAATTACTTTCGCGGCGGGACGGAGTGCGTCCTACGCAATGCTCGGTCATGGTGGCCGGAATGATGCCGGAACGATTCTTGATCTGAACGGGCCTGACAACATTCTCGGTGGTGCCGGAGCCGC
>Ga0208768_1000522_pt1 | contig 25107 bp, 23 predicted proteins | sample AntAceMetag02UK1_FD_184760 | JGI IMG/M metagenome (GOLD analysis project Ga0208768, IMG submission 184760) | Saline lake microbial communities from Ace Lake, Antarctica - Antarctic Ace Lake Metagenome 02UK1 (SPAdes) (version 2) | ecosystem: Environmental > Aquatic > Non-marine Saline and...
AATTGCTAAATCTACCACTGCATCTGAAGTCCAATCATATTGACCGAAATCTCCTGTTTGTAAGAATGCTCCTTTAATAATCCATTCTCCTACTATATCCCCTACTGGTCCTAAGATGTTAAGGGTAAGGTCTTTTTTGTAAAAGTCTGAATATCCAGCTCTACCTGTTACTGATTCGTAAGATAGACGTGCCCATTCCATTACCGCTTGTGCTCCTGATGGAGTGATTGGGTCGTAAAGAGTCATTGACATATCTTGCCATTCTCTCTTTCCTCTAATTTTTCGGTAAGAGTTAATATGATCAAGTTTAATCACGTTATCTGTAAATGATGGTGCTTTCACATTCTTTACTAAGAAAGAAGGTATTCCGTCCATGTACATTACAAATCTGTTTTGTACTTTAGGCTCGAAAGCTCTAAACATTATCTCATTGGGATCTAATACTGCCATGTTGTATTTGCTTTATTATAAATATCTTAAATTTTAATTATGCTCCGAAAGTAGCTCCTGATGGTTCTACTACGAAATCTAGTACTATAAATTCTGCTGTCTTAGCTGGTTGAATAAATATTTGTCCAACCAATTGGTTTCTATCAATTACATCAGCAGTGTTATTAGTATCATCCATTACTACTCTGTATGCATAAAGACCTTGTCTCTGTGTTACTGATTCTAAGTAAGGGTTAACTGTAGATAAGAATTTATTTCTTGTAGTGATTGTATTTTGTTCAAATACTAGTCCTTGAGAAACTCCTCCGATAAACTTCTTAAGATCAATTAATAATCTCCTAACGTTTACTCTATCTAAAGCAGAAGCTTTAGTTTGTAATGTTTTTTGTCCAAATACTGCTAAACCTGTTCCAGGGAAAGTAGCGATTGGATTAACCTTACCGTTATATAGAGTATCTCTATCTGTTCTAGTTAATTTTCTCTCTGCTTGTATCACCCCAACTAATCCTCCTCTAACTAATCCGGCTGGTGCGAACCATGGTGCTGAAGCTCCGTCAGTAAAAGCATAAATTCCTGGAATAACAACTGAAGCTGGTACCCATACATTTTTGCCTGTAGCAGATTGAACTTGTAACCAAGGCCAGTAAGTAGCCCCATAGGAACTATTCATTCCTGTTGCTTGTGTTTTAGCTGCTCCCACTGTAGAACCGTATTCTACTGTGTCTACTACTGCGATTGCATCTCCTCTATTCTCTGCTAGAGATAAGATACTATCTATCTGTGCAGAATGAAGGTTTTTAATTAATCCTGGTGCTGAAATAATATTAAATTGATAATCATCGGCATTACTTAATAATGTGATAACTTTAGTATAGTCCGTGGCTGCAAGACCTTGTGTGTTTACATTACTAATGTTACCGTATAATTTAGCTGTGGTTGAAATCTCTCCAACTCCGCCGTAGAATGATCCTTTTCCTGCTGATGGTAGTTTATCTGCATTTTCAGGTGTATAAGTTACTCCGTCATTTGCTAAGTAATTAAGTATCTTGTGCGGTACAGAAGCTACTCTTATGAAGTTAGATTGATTAATATATTCTCCTACTTGAAGTATAGCTGTTCCGTCTGCTGTTATTGCAGAAGATTGGTTACCAATTACTTTCTCGATGTAGTTAGTTGAATTAGCATCTAAAGATAAGTTGTTGAATGTCTCTAATACTATTTTACTGTTTGTATTATCATCTCCTCTACGGACAGATAGTGTGAATGTTCCTTGTGTTGGTTCTACGTTTGAGATTTCCCATCTTAGGTTATCTGCTGAACCTGACGTTAATGATCCGTCTGCAAGTTCATCGCCCGCTTGTAAAGAAGCAGATGAAGCATTATAAATTGCACCTTTACCTAAAGTACCTAAAGTGAAAGGTTCTGTTCCTGCTGAGGAAGAGATAAATGTAGATGATGCATTAGTCCAGTTTGTAGCTATTGATACTACTCTTGTTACAAGACAGGTATTACCCCCTTGTTCAAAGTAGCTTTTAACAGCTAATGAGGTTAAGAACTCTTCTTTAGAGGATCCTAATTCGAATGTTACTCCAAACTTCCTTGTAAAGTCATTATAAGATGTAACAATAGTGGGTACTTCTACCGGTCCTTTTACTGTAGGGCCAAGGATTACTGCTCCGGCTTCTATTGAAGCTGGTTGGATAAATGAAATATCATTTTCTCTTTGGAATACACCTGGGGAGATTATTGATTCTGCCATGTTAGGTTAAGTTTGTTTTTGTGTCTATTATAAATATAAGTAGAAAATCGAAACCAAGTTTAAATTAAACGGGCTTCAACTACATATATAAATAGACTAAAACTTATTAAACATCTTTACTGTAGGGGAGTAAACTCACCTGTATCTATATTAACATTTCCTCTACCGTAAGTCTGTTCCAGTACTTTGGCTATCTCTTTTTCTTTATTAATATTTTCTGAGTAGAATACTTCTATTTGGGTTTCTCTTAGTTTAATATTGAGCTTAATTTGTCCTACAGCAGCTAACTCCTCTTTTAAGAGTGCTTGCCTCTGTTGGAGTTCATTTAAGAGTTCTAGGTGTTCCTGTGTTAATTTTACTGTTTTTGCCATAACTTTTATTTATTTATACGTGTATTACCGTAATGTATTACTTTATTAATGTCGGATGTATATGCTCTCCATGGATCTACGATGATAGAGCCTTTTGGGTAGTTGTAATCGTGAAATTTTCCCATATGCCCTAATAGAAATACGGCAGGTTTTTCTGTTTGAATATCAAATTGAGGGATGTAACCTTGTTTTTCACAAAAGTGACCTGTTAATATAGTAGTTGAACCGTCTTTAAACTTAACATCCGGTTTATAAGATTCCCCCAGTATGACGATAGGCAGTAAATTTTCTTTTGCGTGCTTAACTAAAGTATTAGCTAGGTTCCTAGCCTGTTTCTCTCTAGCATTCATAATAGCATCAAATAAATCGTAACCTAAATCTAATTCTTCTGCCATATAACGTAAAGCAATATTATCTCTTGGGTGACATCCCCCTCCGTCCCCCATCCCTGCTGTCATGTAGGCTTTCCCAATTATTCGCTGGGTAGATCTTTCTAGTGCTCCGGTTACTATATCTACATTTATATTACCTCCTTTTTCTGCAACATCTTGAATCATATTAACAAGAGCTACTTTAGTAGATATAAATGTATTATAAAATATTTTTATTGCTTCTGCTTCATCCCAAGTTCCTACTTCATATCGTGTACCTTCTGTGATAAACGTATAATAAAAGTCAAGTAGTATCTTAGCATCACCGGTCATAGAACCGTCTTTAGTACCGATAATAACCATCTCAGGATTAATCATATCCCATTTTACTGTCCCCATAGCTATTAAATATGGGTTGTATATAAACCTACCGTTTGGTATAAGGTCTATAAACTCTCTTCTAATAGTCCCTGGTAATACTGTTGAAATTAAAATTACTAGTTGTTCTTTAGTGACATGTTTATTTACTTCAGTTAGTACGTCCTTAACAATCTGGTAGTGAAAATCCTTATTAGGTAAATGTGCTGTTGGGTATCGGCCATCGTAAGCCGGGTTATGAGGTGTTGGTACAGCTACAAAGATGAGTTCTCTGTCTTTACAAGCATCCTTAATGGTCGGAACCATTTCAAAATTTTCAGGCTGTATGGGATTAATATCGTAACCTATTACATTGTGTTTTTCTGCCATTACTTCGGCAGCGTCTTTTCCGAGTTTTCCAACTCCTATAAAACCTATTTTCATATTGACTTGTTTTTATCTTTATATATATATATAGTTTTACTGCTTTTACTTTTTTTTACTTAATAAAAACCCTTTACGTAATTATTAACCATAGTTATAGCTGTATGAGAGGGGTCTTGGGCGAGTGTTATTGCTAATTTTCTATTAAACTCTACTTTATTTTTTAAAATTAATAATATTTCTTCTAATGAATACCTCAATGCAATTCTTTTGAGCTCTAGACATAAAGCCTTAGCTCTCTCTTCTGTCCCCTCTATCTGGTCAAAACTATAATCAATAACTTCATCGTACAGTTGAAATCCTAGTTCAGCTAAGGATGTACTAATTTTAGGAGCTCCAAATATAAGAAAAGGCTTTCCTAATAAAATTGGTTTGAAAGTTTTTTCAGTAAAAAAAGCTGTTTCAATCGTAGTTTCTACCACTAGATCAAAAACAGAAGTAAAGTATTGCAATTCCGGTTTACTATAAGCGTCATCTTCAAGCCATTCTCCCTTCTGTATTATTATTTTTTCATGCCAGTGCTTAAAATTGTACTTACCTTCAGTTAATTTATTCCAAGTAAATTTACCATATTCACTCAAACGTTTATTTACTATTTCATCTACTAATATACATCTATGTGTATGGGGCCTATTAATTAGAGCATAAAATAAATGCGTCGGCTTATTATACTCATTTGTGTAAGGTAGCGTATTGTAAACTATACCGCAAAAAGTTAAGGGGTAAGTTAAAAAATTAAAATCCGGTAATATGTCTAAAGGTTTTTTATGAGCTGGGTATGTATGTATATTACAGCTACCTAGTATTATGTAAGATTCTATACTATTGGTCTTAATGTATTGATTTAATTTAACTAGCTCTTTTTTATTGTTAAAACTTCCTGGTGGTTCGTATTCTGACGAACAGTCTAAAATGAATCTAATAGGTTTATGATTCTCCATAAAGGAAATCAATTCATCAACTGTGTACCATGCCCATACGTGAGCATAAAGTGTCTGTGTACTCTTTGTATAAATCATTGTATTAAATTAGAATTACTATTCCTTAACTTTTCCAACTCCTATAAAACCTATTTTCATAGTAACTCATTTTTATAATTATAAATATTCTGATTAAAGCTTAACAAATTGAAATAATCTAAAGATTCTTGTTTTGGTTCTAATAAAAATACACTATAATTATGTACCAAAGTATCTTCCATAGCAGTAGTCATTGTATAGAGTTCATCAGGAGTTAATTTACTCAGTCTCTTTAATACTTTTTCTATTTTTAATACTCTATCTACTAATTTATCTTCCTCATCATAGCTTTCATCCCACCATCTGTCAAAAGTCTTATACCCAAGTGTTTTTAGTTCCTTTAGTGAGTTCTTACTACTTAGAAGTATAAAAGGCTGAAGCATATATATCGGTTTGAATATCTTTTCTGAGAAAAATATAGTATTATTTTCTGTAAGTGTTTCTGTGACTATATTTAAAAAGGTAGATTTGTGAAAATCTAAATTTACATCGTTTGCTTTGTTCGTATCTTTCGAGTTATCGAGAACATGTTTACGTTCTTCCCAGTTGTATGAATTAATAAAATTCTGTAAACGGAGCGGTATTTCTTCATTTTCATATGATAGGAGCAACCAGCTGGGTAAGTCTTGTTCTATTTCTGGGTGTCGCTTCAAGTACTTGGTTTTACTATTGGGACAGTTTTCACCAGATCCTATAGAAAGTATAGTCTTACTATTTAAGTCCTCGTTTGATGCTATTATTGCAAACATCAGCATTCTACTTGTTCTAGGTACTCTGTTTAAACATAGAAAGTGTTTTACTTTTCTTACTTCTCTATTGTTAGTCAGAACTTTACTAAAGTGTTTAAGGGTGTCCTTTCCTTGTGGGGAGTTACTATCGCCGTTATATATAAACCAAGGGAAATCTTGAAAGTAAGAGTATTTTAATATACTTACTCTTGGATCTCTTTCACTGCTTAAGTAATGCAGGTAAGACTTCGCTAGTTTTCTATTACCGTGTGCTAAAAAAAAGTTAGTAAAATTTAATTTATTTTTTATAGCAAATGTTTCTAACCATTCAAAAAATGTAGTACCTGCTTGATACCCTTCAGTATTAAACATTATAACTACTCTACATAGTCCGTTATTACATGCTTCTACTACTTTACTGTTTAGGTTGGGGGGATCTTTCAGGAAAAGCGATGGATCAAGACATAGGATTGGGTAAATAAACTTTATGTTATGTTCAATAAAATAAAGCAGATTATAAACAATTGATCCTATTGGATCCTGATAAATAAAGTTATTATTATAAGAATCTACACCGTAAAAGATTTTTCCGCTGTAACTCTCTAATAAATAATTACTGTACGACATACTTATAAAGATTTTAAGTTAGGGTTAATATTTTTCTCATATTTAAAGTAATCTCTAATCCGTATATAAGAATATTTAGGTCCGGTTCCTGCTTTTCCTAAGTTTAGATATTTATCGTAGTGTTGCCCTAACCACATGTTCCAGCAGGGGTATCCGTACTGGGTGTAGCTGCAGCCGGAAGTAATTAGTATATTCATAATGCTCTTATTATTTGTCTAAGAAATATTCATTCCATTCTGGTAAGTAATCTCCTATCTTTACGTTTCTCTGCTTATCCATTATATTTATAAAAGAATAAAACCTATCTATGTCTTTTTGTCTAGTTTCTCTAAATAATTCTAATTTTAATTTTTCGGCTTCGTAAGGTACTAATTCATCTATATTATTAACAATTCCTGTTTTCATTTCTTCAGGAATTAGACTAACATGTAAATGATCTGGGTATTGTACATAATTATATGCTATTATAAGTCCATGGTCTTTAGTAAACTTTCTAAAGTTATTTAGGTTATACACATTTAGTGCACTCACAGTCTGGCACATTTCTAAATCAAAAATATCTCTATACTTTAATATTTTATCCAGTGCTTTCATTATAACAGTCCAATCTGAAGGGTATCTAACGTAGTGGTTTCTTTCTCCTAAGTCGTCAATTGAGAGATGTATCCTTACTTTACCGAAATGTTTCCATAGTTCAATAAAGTAATCAGGGAACTGGGTACAATTTAAGCTGTAGTGTAAATTAATACTTTTACTTGTACCGTCATTAATAAACTTTTTTAAAAAGTAACCGTGCTCCTTTATTAAGGTTGGTTCACCTCCATTAATCCATACTTCTTCTAATCCATCACACTTGCTATACAGCTCATCATAAAAATTTGTATCCCTAAACCATTCAGTTTTGATTTCGTTCTTGAAGTAATCTTTTTCAAATTCTGTACCTTTAAATGCTCCTATATCTTGATGCCACCTATTAGATGAAAATGGATTACAGGTAGTACACTTAAGGTTACATACAGTACCCAGTCTTAATTCTACATATTTGTAGTTAACTCTCTTTAAAGAACCATCAGGATTAACATTCTTAAAGCATTCATTAATCAAATGCGAGAATTTAAGATTAGATTCCATTCGTTTAGAATGTACGTTGTTGTCGTCATACTTATAACAGGATTTACAAACAGATGGAAATTCATTATTAATCATTTGCTTCCTTACTTCTTTAAACTTTTTAGAATTAGCTATATCATCTAAGCTATCCTTTGAAAGGAATAAATGTACATCATCATGTTGTTCAACAGCGGCAGTTGATACTCCATCTTTCATATCCGTAACACAACATGGGGTTACAGTACCTATTGGGTGAGTAGCTAGATGTATAAAGGGTAGTACACAAAATGCTCTTTTTTTATATCCTTCTCCTGGTACCATTATATAATCTCTATTGAGTTCCACCACTCTAAAACGCCTGGGTGTTTGGCGTATATTTTTTCTATGTCTCCTTCATTTTTTCTCCACTTATCTACTCTCTGTAAGTTTTTTTTACCTTTGGTAAGCCCTTCTTTCCAGTCTGGGTATATCTCAGAAAAGACCTGTCTTGATTTTAAATCTGTTAAACAGTCAATCCAGTTGGAGTATTTAGTATTCTCTACTTTTGGTGTAATATAGTCAAGTAAATCATCAAGCACCTCATCATATAGTTTACGAGGCAGCACTTGTGGACACATAGTTATAGAGCTATCGAATGCAAATGTAGTTTTAATAAGTGTTTGAACGTTTAGTTCTAATGCTAAATCTAGCATTTCTTTAAGACAGAATAAACCCGGTGTAGTAATTGTTAGGTCAAAAGCTATTCCGTATTCTCCATACTTTTCATTTAAAAATAAAAAGTCTTTAAAGTTTTTAATCCAACTATCCCATTTAATTCCATGTCTAACATATTCTACATTTTCTCCTACTCCATCAATTGATGCACATATCTGAACTTTTTTAAAATGAGGTAATATCTCTCTTAAGTCCCAATGTTTATATGTAGTTCTAGAAAAATTAGTATTGTAGCGAATCCATACATTTTTTGCTAAGTCATTCTCAATTAAATATTCCATTACTTGCCAATGGACTTCCCACATAAGCGGTTCTCCACCTACCCAGTATATTTCTTCAATTCTACCACTTTTAACAGCTTCCCATAGCTCCTCTTCTGCTACGTTCTTTTGAAAATTCTCTATTGCCGGTTTATTTTCTTTTAATGCCCAGAAATCTGTATGACCTTCGGTATCGTAATCTCCCATTTGCCTTTTCTCTGCTTCCCAGGAAGAGGATAACTGATCGCCGCACATTCTACATTTGAAATTACATAGGTTTCTAACTCTGTAGTCAAACGATATAGGTAACATTTCAGTGTGACCGTCTTCTGTTGTTTTATCAAAAGCCTCTTCTATCTTATTTGGGAATAAACTCTTATTAAAATAGTCCCTATATACCGATATATTTAATAGCTTATCATTACATACTGTACATTGAGGAATTTGTTTTCCTTCCATTAAATTCTTGCGTATATTTTTCATATACTCTGAGTTCCAATGGTCTTTTAAAGTTCCTGGGTTATATGTTGCTTTTTCATCTGCAGATTCATTATCAATGTATTGAGTTGCCCAGTTAGCTTTTTCTCTAGAAGCACAGCATAGTCTTCTTTCACTTTGAGGTGAAAGGTAGGTGTGGGACCAAGGAACCATGCAGAAAGTTTTATTACCGTCTTCAGGTTTAATTTTCATATTAGATTTTTATTTAAGTTTACCTTTCCCAGTAGGGGCAGTGTCGTTTATATGTTTGCTGATTTATGTTTGGGTCATACATAGGACCTATCTATCTTTTTGTTTTCTTTTACCTATAGCGCGTTCAATAGCGTCTGCAAAAATTATATTAGGGTTTTCTCCAGGATGCATTCCATCTCTTGCTTTATCATTTTTTTTATCTTTGGCTAAGTAATGAAAATGTCCTGCTATTTGACTCTCATCAAATACGTTAAAAAGTTCCTTATATACTTCTGTATCCCAACTTGAAACTACCAGTTCTATACCTAAACTATCTGCTAATAGTTTTATAATATAAAAATTTTTATACATATCAAGTTTGTCTACATGGGAAGTAAGAGACTTTTCATAATCTATACAGGGCTGTCTAAACGTACCCTCTTTTGGAGGAAACCCTGCTTGATAATTAATGGTATAATAATCTCGGTCATTACTGCTTGGTGGTGCATCAATAACTAGTTCCTGTCTTCCGCTTGTAGGAAAAAGTACTACCACCCTCTTAGGTTTTTTGATAGGCAGTATAGTAGTAAGTATTCTTGCAATTTTTGAAATAGATGCACCTGGGTACCCTAGGTTTTCAAATGAGCAATTATATTTCTTAGATATTAGATATGGCCAGGTCATTTTATAAGGTATACCTTCTCCAAAAGTAAAGCTATCTCCTGCCATAAGGGTATGTGTATAATCTTTTACTAAATCTATTCCAGAAGTTCTTATCCCTAGTCTGTTTACTCTATAAGAAACATCCTCTTCTTTAAACAGTGTCAGATTATCTCTAATTGCAATTTGAGATCGTTCTTTTTCATTTTCACTTGAATAAGTTACTTCTAAAAATTCATCTTTTTTTAGATCAGCAATTTTTGTTTCTACTTTATCATTATCGGTTACTATAAAAAATTCCCTTTTTAGGAAAGACTCAAAGGATGTTTCTGATTTATCGCTATATAAGTAGGTGTGCAATGAGCCTCTAATTTCCTTCATATCCTAATTAAAATACTTTTTAAATTCTGGTTGGATTTTACAAAAGTCTTGATTTCTAATTTTATCCAGTTTCTTAGTTGTCTCCACAAACTTATTAAAAACTTTCATATTACACTTTTGACTATTCATTAAATCCACTAAAGACTCCCAGCCGGTTGTAGGTATGTTGTATCTGGTTTTATATTCTTTAGCATATTGCATTATCTTTTTACAAGCAATTTCTTTTATATCTTCCGGTATATTATGAACTGAATAGATGTCTGGGTGTATGCATGGGTTTATGTGAAATCTTATAGTAAAGTAATCTTGCTCATCAAATCCATGTACTTTACCTGTAGTAGAGTCTACTTCTTGTTCGCAATCTCTAATTGTATTTGGAATAAGATTTAAATCGAATAGTTCTCTGTGTAGATCCGTTATATGTAAAATATTCAAGATACTTACTGTTGGATGTACCCAGTACCTAAGGTTGCTTTTACTTATTTCTATAAGGTTTTGTTTTGTTTTTTCCCAATTGCCCTTATGTCTAGTTAGTTCAAAATGATCTCCTGTTCCATCTATTGATAAACTTAAATGTACGTTATTAAATTTTTCCCATACGTCTAATATGTTTACTCCCTTTACTATTAGTTTAGTAGCATTTGTAGAGTATTTTAACTTTACATCAAACCTATTAGTTTTTTCTAAAAATTCTATAATTTTCCAATGCTCTGGCATAAGTATAGGTTCCCCTCCTGCAAAATGTATTTCCTGTGCTAATGATAGGTTTTCGTCTAATTCTTTCCAAAAATTTGTTTCGTTGTCTAAATTTTGGAGTCCTAATTCTACGTTATCATCATGAGATCTTAATCTAATATAGTCGTTAGCCCATGAGGTTGAAAATATAGGGTGGCAGGTTCTACAAGCTAAATTACAGTAGTTAGAAAATCTAATATCCCAGTAAAGTAGTCTTACTTCATCTATAGACCCATCGACATTTGTTTTCTTAACTAAATCATCAATTTTTGAATACCATTGATCATTCATTCCATGTCTCATAGAACTAAAACCTGATTCTTCTCTGCCTGTGCATCTCTCACAAGATTTAGGTAAACTTTTAGATTCTAACATACCTTTTCTCATAGCATTCATTTTTGGACTATTGAGAATATCTAAGAGAGAATTGTCCTTTACATTTCCTACTACATGATCATCACTAATTTCAGTCATACAGCAAGGAAAAGCTCTTCCATCGTTTATCACGTGAAGGTGCATCCAAGGAGCAGAACAGAAAGTCTTTTCTTTTGATATGTTACGTGGATCTAATTCCATTATTAAGTTAGAGTGTTATCTGATTTTTTTACAGGGTTTGTTTGTTTATCTTTATTTAACTGCTCTATTAAGTCTATCATAGAATCTTGCTGTTCATCATCAGGTTCAATATAGGATTCTGATCCTGGATTAGCCCATTGAGCGTTTAAAACCCATCCTTCATCTTTAGCTTGTTTCAGGACGCCCTCTACATATTTATTAGATTTAGCATCATCCCCGTCTACAGCATTCACTAATGGTGTTAAGTTGGTTTCTGGTATACTATCATACCATTCTCCTAACATAGGAAATGCTGTCTTAAAATCTTTATTTCTCCTTTTGTCGTACTGTCTATAGAAAGACTTCCAGTCTCTTTCTCTTGATTCTAAGGAAGAAGTAAACTCATGGCCGGTTTGTACTGTTTTAATGTACTCTATTAATCTAAGTAGACCATCTTTTTCATGTTGCATGAAACCATTTTTTCCACCGTTCCATTTTTCCTCTAACCATTTTTCTATATGGGCTGCTCTTTCTAGTCTAATGTGTTCGGGCAGTGTAACTATCGATTGAAAGGAGGGGAAACGTAGTATATTGAACGACATTACTGCAGCCTGGTCGCCGAATTTTGCTTTAAGCTTTAGCATTTCATCCATAAACTCTGTGATAGAAAATAGACACAACGCATTAATAGTCATCATTACGTTAACTGCTTTTAAATTTCCTTCTTCATTTACCCTGTACATATTTTTTAACCAAACATCCCATTCCAAACCGTACCTTATATATTCAGATTGGAGACCTACTGCTTCATTAGAGGTGTATATACTAAAGTCTTTAAAACTATGTGTTGATTCTATTAAAGCGTCCAGTAGCTGTTTCTTTTGACCTAGATTTGAATTTACGGCGAAAGGGACTTTACATTCTGGGTGTTCTTTCCACCATTCCATAAGTTTCCAGAAATCTGGTGACATCGAAGGTTCTCCTCCTGTTACCCTTAGTTCTCTTAAGCTGTATTGAAGTTCTGCTTCCCACCATTTCCAAAATGCTTCTACGTAAGGATTATCTTTATTTTTTCTACCGTAAGGCATGGCATGGGAACCGTCATGTTGGAATGCTTTTGCACCGTCTGATACAAGATTCTGGTAAGGGCCGTTTTGTTTAATATCTTTTTGCCATGTAGTACTGAAGGAAGCATTGCAGTACGAACAAGCAAAGTTACAATTAGCATCAAATGCTATCTCTAATGTTTTGAGGTCGACGTCCTCTGCATAGCCCATTACTTCTTTTGCATCTTTGAGCTCTTCATCTGTATATATAACAGATTTATAAACTCTATCAGAGACTTTATCTTTCCCTAAATCTTCTATTTTCCAGCAGTATTCACATTCTTTAGGTCTTATACCTTCTATCATCTGCTTACGAACTGCTTTCTTATATTTAGTATTGTGAAGTGCTTTGTAACTAAACTTTAATTCTTCTAAAGGTATTTTATGTGCAGGAGGGTGGTGACAGGATGCTGTTTGACCATTACCTAGCCATATTGTAGCGTTATACCATTTAGCACCGCAGAAAGAAGGAGAGAGGCTGTCTACAGCTCTATCTCTGTATTCTTGAAATGTTTCGTTTTCTTTTTTTGCGAATATTCCCATTATATTTTGTGTATAAAATTACAGTTATTGGATATGTCAAAAGACTTATCGTAAAAATACTTATTAAATCTATTATATGCAATTAAGGTATCATCATGAAACATCTTAAATTCATGTAGATCTATATCACAGTAGTTATGGTTATCATGATGCCACGGAAGGTTAGTAGCTCCAAATATCATTTGAGGATCTGTAACATGGCTAAATTGTTGAGTTTCTATAACTACTTCGTTATCTATACATACTGTAAATGTACTGTTAGCTAGGTTTTTAACAGTAACATTATGTTTTTTATTTATAAATATAGTATCCTTTATTTCTCTCCAATCTCTACCCTTTTTAGTATGTACATCTATATTACTCATATGTTCATTATAGTAATTGAGACAAGTGTAAATAGGGAGTATGGAAAAGATTGTACTTTTCAATCCGTAGGTTTTTCTAATGGTAAAATCTAAGGAAAATTCGAAGTTGTATCTACCGCTAATTAGCTGGTTTCCTGCTAATGGAGAAAAGCCATTACAGATTCTTGTTGGCCAAAATGCCCATGGTTCTTTATTATTTATACTTAACATACAGTTCTTTTAGTTCAGGGTAGGTTTCTATAAAATTAGTTCCTCTTCTTTTATCGTATTCCGTAATAAATGAAGCAAAGTCTTTTCTGTTTTTCTCTACATCAAAGTTACTTTCTCCAATGGCATAGTCATATGTTCTTTTTATTTTTTGTATCTGAATATCAGAATATCCAGCGGTATCATTAGGAGGTGGGTTTTTACCGTAATAAAATGCTTTAACAGCTGCATCATATATTAACTGTTTATGTTCAGGTTCTAGAATTTTAATTGATAAGTGGGTCGGCCATCTCAGGTAAGAAGTATCAAGTTGAAGTGCATCACCCCAGTACCTGTCTTTATTATGAAACCTTTGTTTAAACTCAAATACCTTATCTATTAACTCCCCGTAGGTAAATACTGATAGAGCATTAAATGCAGCCATAATAGTAACTGTTAGTTTCGGAAGTTTTGTAAGAAGTTTTTCTATATTATCCCAAAATTTATCGTACTCAAGACCAAACCTTGTGTACTCGGCTTGAGAACCGGTAGCTTCGACAGAAGTAAAAATAATTAGCTCTCTTACTTTATTGTTTTCAGTTAAATCTTTTGCAATTAGGAGAAACTTTTCTATTAGTGCATCAGGTACTGATAGGTTAGTGTTAATAGCAAGAGAAAGGTTAGGATTTTGTTCCCAATTTTCCTGTATGTACTCTAGTACCTTAAAGGTATCTTTAGTTAGTAGGGGTTCTCCGCCTGTAATTCTAAAAGTATGTAGATCTTTATATAAGTCTGGCCACCACTTCCAAAATGCTTCTACGTAGGGATTAAATTCCTTATGTAGATATGGCATTTCTCCTCTTTTTTTAATATCCTTTATACTATTAAAGTTTTGAGAGGTTGGGTATCCTCCGTGCTGTTCTATCTCTTCAACCCATTTAGAGGAGTATTGAGGGCCACAGTATGCACATTTAAGGTTGCATGTATTCCCAAATGATACTTCTACGTACCTAGGGTTAATATTCTCATTCCAGTGGCTGCTTTTAATTTTATCGTAATCTTGCCAAGACCAAGGTTCTGCTGATTTAAAGACTCTATCGGAGAAAGAATCAGAATTATCTTCTACATTCCAGCAGAAATCACATTCGGACGGTCTTTTACCGTCCAACATCTCTTTACGCTTTTTTTTCTTAAAACTAGTATTATGTAGAGCACTTGGATCAAGTTTTAATTCTTCAAGCGGAATCTTATGTGGGGACGGGTGATGACATGAATGAGTCATTCCTGTACCTAAGTGAATAGTAACCTGTGACCATTTAGCTAAACAGAACCCACACCCTACCTTATCTAACTTATCCTTTACCTCTTGATGTATCATAACTTTATATTAAGCATTTTTGCCCAAGGTGTTAACTTATCTTCTCCTATTACGGTATATTTTAAAGTCGAAATACCGTCTTCTTTGTGTTGTACTTTACCTTGTTGCATTTGGAGTACATACCTTCTTTCATTTGCAGCGGTTGTTTCTCCTTTTTTAAATACTCCCCCTACTATTCCTTCGTCTTCATGGGGTAGACAAGTAAATTTTCCTTCCTTTCTAAAAGGGAGTATAGAGTTAGGGATGTTAAAAGTCTCTATCTGTTCTTCTGTATTATTTAAAAATATCTCATCTTTAGGATTATTAAAATCAATATCCAATACCAATTCTTCCTGTGGGATTTCCTTATGAATATTCTCCAACTGGGTAGTGGTCAGAGCGGCTGTCCAAGCATATATTTTTGCTATATCTCCTTTATAATATTTACTAGTTGAGGTTTCTGATTGAGATGGGGATGTTCCAATATAAATATCATTAGGCCCGTATTTTTTTAACTTTCCTTTATAGATTAAAGGAGAACTGCTTCCATATCCTCCTTTTGAATCCACTTCAGTTCCATTTAAATATAAATGAGTTAACTGTTCGTTTGAATTAAACACAGCTGTCACCCAGCTCCACTGTTTATCGTACCGCTTTACCCACATATAATTATGTTGATTAAAGGTATTCCAGTATGTAAGTGTTAAAGCTTTCGAATTATTAAAAGAAAGCCCGTAATCGTATCCCGGTATTCTGAAGATTGGGTATTCAATATATTTAGTCTTCTTGTCTCCTATTAAAAATATTGGGTTCTTTTCTGGTTGCTGATAAGATCTACACAGTATTGAGACTGTATGTGATTTAGCTGTTAAATCCCTTAATTTTCTTTCAAAAGGGATTTTACCGTAAGAATTTTTTCCGTTAAACTTTATATATTTCTGGTTTTCTAGTTTAGTAAGGTATGTATCGTTTGTTAACCCTTCTACATGACATCTCCAAAAGAGATCATCATCCTCCATACCCCAATCCCAATAGTTATTTGAATACCCATTAGTAGCTTGTAAATGTTCTTTCGTAAATAAAACTGCTCCTCCGAAATACTCGTGGTATTTAAGTTCATAATCCATTTGAGATATTTTGGTAGCTATGTGTCTAGGTCCTTCTGTGGGATATGAGTAGTCTGTACCCTCTTCTGGTATCATATCTATATCATGAAACACAACATAATCGCAACCTTCTTCAATAGCATGTTTTGCTGCTATATTCTTTGTAGCCCCTCTATTAAATAACTTATCGTCTACTTGATGACAAAAGTACATTTGAAAATCTATACCTTGATTTTTTAAGTACTTTCCTACTTTCGGTACAAATTCATGTAGATGTGCTTCTCTATTTCTATACGGTACACATACCCCTAATTTATGTTTCATTATGTTCTTACGTTTAGTTTGGTATAAATGTAGGATACTTTACCAATGTAGTACCTAATTTCTTGTTCCTCTAATAACTTATACGAACAGTTACTAAGTCCATCGTTTTCACTATTAGTAGAATTATTCTCTACTAATTGATAGTAGTATATTTGGTTTTTTCTACTTTGCCAATCTACCCAGTACCCGTCTTTGTATCCTCCTTCTTCATGTTTAAGTAACCTGTATTTACATTTACGTCTATGTGGGTACCTTTCTACAACACTAGGTGGTGTTTCTATATTTACCACTTTACAGTCTACTATCTTACCGTGGTTATTGTTACCAGAAAGATCCTTTAGGTTGTTACCTTCTATATACCTTGTATCGTAGTAAGTAACCAGTTCATCTGTGTATCCAAATTCTTTTGAATTGAGTAAGTCATCTTTTATATTAATACTTATATCTTTTATCTCTTCTCTATTCAATACTTTATTAAAAACAGCAAAGCTATCTATGACTCCGTTAAAGAATTTAGGTTTGTCTTTTCTTTCTGGAGATGCTACTCCTAAGTAAAGGAAAGGTTCGGTATTATATTTTCTAATTTGGTACTTATCCCAAGTTGTGCTCCCAATTCGTTTACCGTTGACATAGAACTCTATTTCTCTAGTTCTTGGATCTATTGTTACAACACACCTTACCGGCATATTAGGAAGTTGATCAGTTGTAATAGAGTAAGTTACATCGTTAACAAGAAATAATTCAAACTTATATGTCTTAAATGAATTAAATGACAAGTTTAAGTCATATCCCGGTATCCCAAACGCAGCAAATTCATCTGTTATTTCGTTGGGGTTACATTTTACCGGACCAGGGGTGAATGTACATACAAATGAAATGGGTCTTACAAAGGTGAATTTATTTGGGACCTTTACTAACGATGTTTTACCGTTAAACTCTAACATAGGTTTTTTTAACGGTGGAACCCTTAGTTCTTTATTACTTAACGGGAGATTCATTTCCTTACTTCTCAGTAAAAGGTCGTTATCTTCAAAACCCCAGCCTCTATATTTATTAGAGTATCCGTTAATTTTTTTAAACTGTTCTACAGGAAATAATGTCACACCCCCAAAGTAGTCTTTAGTTATAGTCCTCCTAAAGTCTCTTTCAATAACAAATGTATTTGCAAGCTGAAGTGGTATATTCTTATATTGGTAACTTCCTTTTACAGGTACCATATCTATATCGTGGAATATAACATAATCACAGCCTCTTTTTTCTGCTTCTAAAAAACCTATGTTTAGTAATTTACCTCTGTTAAACTTTTTAATATCTTGTTGTTTAACAATGATTAGTTCGTAATCAACATCGGGATTATTCTGCTCAAGGTAAATAGGGAGCTCTCTTGTAAACTCCCTTAATTGCAAGGGCCTATTTCTGTAGGGGACTATTATTCCCAGTTTATGCATCTACATCCTCTGGTACTAATTTGTGAAATTCGTTTAGGTAGAATTGTAATCTATTATCCCAGTCTTCTTTATCTATTTCTTCAAACCATAAAGTAAGTGCATCTAAACTAGTAGCTATCTTTTCACTAGCTTTTACCTGTCTTTCTTTTAATTCTAGCGACAGTTTTTGGTATTCTGTTAATTTTTCGCTGCTCATATTGTAACTATTTTATTAATTAATGTATTCCATTTAGAATAATCCATATACTCAATATAAGAACTTTCTAGTAAAGTCTCGACTAAAAACTCAGGATTATTTATATCTATTTTAAAATCAAACATTTTAATTGCGTTATACATAGTTTCATACTCTTTTGAGTACGCATACTTCATATTTGTATTAGCAACCTTTTTAATCCTACTAATACAAGTTGAATCCCATTTAAAATGGTGAACTTGAGTAAAACACTCTTCTATCGGCATTCTCTTTGGGTGAGACTTTCCCCAACTATTTGTACCGTCCGGAAATTGTGCGTAATGTTGACCGGATGTTATATCCTGGTGTCCTTTCATTAAGGTTACCTTGTTTGGGCAAGCCCCTGACATCGGGTACCTAAAAAATCCTGCTAAAGGGAAAGATGTGTGTAAGTTAGTGTCTCTCGTTACTATTGGGAAAGTACCATCCCTACCTATTCTATCTAAGAACCCCCCTGTGACAAAGGTATATTGATGTCTTTCGCACTTGTTAATAATGTCTTCAATTGGGTGAGGGTATACCTGTAGTTCATCATCATCTGATACTATCCACCAATCATTGGGTTTTGTTTTTTTGGTTTCATTATACAACTGTGTTACTTTGTTCCAATTATACTTTGATTCGGTTATAACCTTATAGGGGGTTATGCCTAGTTCTTCTACTTTTTCTAATATATCATCTCTTTCCGACTGTCTATATACCACTACATATACTTTATCCACTACGTCTTCATAGTGTTTTAACATATGAGGGAGTATGTGTGTATTTTCTCCAACTACTGTAACTAAATTAAGCACGTTGTAAAAGTGTTATTCCTGTTGAGGATGGTTTATTTGCTAATTGACCTGTATTGAAGAAGTTGAATTGTTTCCATTCTGGTCCTATTTCTTTAATAAAACGCGGTGGACCTTCGAATAGGTCGTAGTACTCTTTTTCATCTTCTGTAATAATAAGCTCTTTTTGAAATCTTTCATCTGTATCGTGAATAGATATCATTCCGTTTGGAGCTAGGAGTTTTGAGTATAATTCAAAATCCTGTTTAACATCTTCGTAAGAATGTCCAGCATCTATATGCAGAAAATCTATTTTAATATCCTGTTTTACAAAGAAGTTGTAATACGCATTCTCTGTTGTATCTTTTATAAATCTTGGATTAAACTGGTATCTAAAGTAAGAATCATCTTCTAAGTAATCAGGTGTACCTCCTACTCCATTGGCTGCATCTACAAGGTAAGTTGCCCCTATATCCCCCCAATTGTAGTCTTTATTTCCTTCAAATATACTTTGATCGTGTAAGTCCAACCGGGCTTGTGTCATTATACGGGGTATAAACCCCCCACCTGAACCCAAGCACACTACTATTTTGTACTTCATTAACTGTATAATAGTGTATATGAGAAGGCCGTCTCCTAGGTATTCTTCAGTAGCTCCATGGGTCCATCTAAATGGAACGGATCTATATGAAAGTACTTCTTTGCCGTCGGGAGTAGTAGTTATAACCTTGTTATTTGTAACATGAGTACGTACATACTCTTTATTTACTATAGACATTTTATCTGTTTTTTATACTCGCTAGATCCAAGTTATGAAAATTTATGCAATTTACCAAATGTTTCATTTCTCTTTCGTAATTCTCTCCATAAATGCTTTGAAGTATATGTTTCTTCTCTGGTCCGTAATGTTTAAAGTACTTTCTAGATTCTTCTACTTTCCAAAGACCTTTATTATCGTCTTCATTCCATTTTAGACCTTTACAGTCCCAACTGTTAGTAATTAAAGGTCTATACATTATTTCTTCCTTAACTAATAAATGACGTAAAAATAATTGTTCTGCAAAAATTAAGTACTGAGGATTAGGTGCTTTATGTAGAGTGAACTCCTCCATCATCTGGATGCTCTGGTTAGCATATTTTCTTGTAAATTCCGGGTTTGGTAATTGTAAGAAGGATACATTAACTGATTCTGTTTTCCATCTTGGTCTATAAGATAGTTTTCGTACGTAGGGATCTATAGAGGTAGGGTAATATCCTTTTCCTATTTCGTAGTTTGTTACGTATACGTTACTAGTATCTAAATATTTTTTAATCGGTGCGTACACATGGGTATCATTATCCATAAGAATAACCGGTGTATCTACCTCTGCTAGTACTTGAAGTTTTGCGGATGCCCAAAACACAGTCTTATTTACGTTTATAGGGTTTGGTAGGTTTTTGATTTTATCCCAGATCTCTAAAACTTTTAATCTATCTAGAAGATCTATAGTCATATCATCTGCATATAAAATGCAAATATCCTCCGGATGATTTCTTTTCCAAAGGATAGTTGAGGTTATAAGTAGCAGTATATTAAACCTACTGTAGAAGTTTTTATTTTTTTCTATATTCTCTAAAACCCAAATTACATTCAAAACCTTTCATTTTATTATTTCTTATACAAAGTATGCGTAGTATATTGTAGTATCCTTTATTGTTGAAGAGCTGCCTGTAGATATTGTTAGTGTAGTTGAGGTACCTAATTGTGTACCGCCACCACCTGTTGCTGTTCTCCAAGAATGAAAAGTATTCGGGTATGTCTGTAATGCTGACAGAGTAACTGAGTAGGAGCTTAGTAAAACGTTTTTAATTGTATGAGATCCTGTTGTATTTGCAGCTGTATAGGGTGCTGTAATCCCTACTTCACCGCCGGAGCCTGCAGTAACTGTTCCGTAAAATATGACTGTATTTGGTCCAAATTCAGATACCGAATACGGAGCGGTATTGGCTGGTGAAAAGTCTGATGTTGCATCTGATAGGGTGATATTGGTACCACTACTAACATTATTTGCCCAAGTTTGAAAGGTGTTAAATCCGACTGCTCCTGCACCGTATGTGTATATTGCCATTTTTTATCTAATTTCAATTGTTTTATTTGGGAACCATTTTGTTAGTTCTTCTTTTACTCTACTGTAAACGAAACCAAACGTATTATCAAGTAAGGATGTATCTACTACCTCTCTAACTTCTATTTTAGTTCCTATTTCTACTTTCTCTTTTATGGTGACTGTTTTATAGAGGGTTATGGCTTCTCCTTCTTCATCAAAGCTTATATAAGGGACTTCCTTTTTAACTTCTCTTTCTTCAAAAATGGGTAATTCTACTTCTTTTTGTGTTGAAACGGATGTTTTAAAAAAGTGTGGGACTAAAACTTCTATCCCCTCACTATCCGTATTATCAAAGTAGAGTAACCTTTCCTGTACTAGCCCGGTTGCATTTTTTGGTTCTTCGTCTAAATACTCTCTATTAAACTTCAGAGCGTAACTTTGATCCAACCAGTACGTTAACTGTACTGCTATATCGTTTGCAACTTTATTATAGGTAAGACTTTCTATTCTTACATATACCTCGTGTGAGGGACCTTCACTTGTCTCCAAGTCAACATTTACTATAAAACCCATTTTAATTTTTTATTTTGTCAATTGATCTACTTTAGCAGATAATTCTTTTACTGCTTCTATTAATAACCCTGTAAGCTGTGAATAATTAACCGATTTCATTCCTTCTGAATCTGTTAATACTAGTTCCGGTATAATTGCTTCTAATTCTTGGGCGATTACACCTATTGATTTACTGTTATCAGCTATACGTGTATATTCCACACCTCTTAGGCTATTAGTTTTATCTAAAGCTCCTTCGATTGTTTTAACGTCTGTTTTAAGACGTGCATCAGAGTAAGCTGTTATGTTTCCTGTGGCAGTTACAGTGTTAAATGTTACATCAGAAGTAGTGGCTACTGCTTGGCCGATGGCAAAAGATGTACCGGTCAATGTAATACCTGTTCCTCCTGTATATGTTGTATCTGTGTCTACTGTATAAGCAGGTAATCCAAATGTACCGTCATGTTTAAGAAAATGCCCTACTGTCCCCCCAGCAATTCCTAAGTTTGTTCTTGCTGATCCTGCATCTGTTAAGTCTGATAAGTTTTGGTCTTTCTGTAATTTACCGCTTACCGTTGCTGTTAAAGCAACTACATCAGAATCACCATTTGCAATACTTGCTGATATTTCTAATAGGGTATCAAATGCTGCTCCGGCACCCCCTATTAAATCAGATATTTCTGTTTGTACGAAGGCTGTTGAAGCGGCTTTAGTACTATTATCATTAGAATCTGCTGTGGTTATTGTCACTACTCCTGTAAAGGTTGGAGAAGCTATGTCTGCTTTTAAGTCTACAGCTGTAGCTGTACTATAATAAGCTGCTGATTGTCCGTCTAATAAGTCTGCATCTAATCCTGATCCTGCTCCATCTACTGTTAGTATTGCAGATAAAATTTCTGCTGCTGATTGATCGGCTGTTGCAGAGGCTTCAATATTTGCTAATTTAGTTACTGCTGCATCATCAAAAGCATTCGTATCAGTTTCTCCTTCATAAGCAGTTTTAATTTCTGCTCCTGTTTGGTCTGCTGTTGCAGATGCTTCAATACCGTCTAGTTTTATACCATCGGTAGCTAAATCTCTTCCATCTACTGTTCCACCAACTACAATGTTGCTAGAAACGTTAAGACTTCCTGTGATTGAGCCGTTTCCATTGTGAGATCCATCCCACTCTGCTGTTACACCTGTTAATAGGGTTCCATCGCCCTTAAAGGAGCCTGTGAAGGAGCCTGTGATTTGTGCATTAGATGAAATTGGATTATCTATTCTCATTTGTTAAAAATTTATTGTGTTTGATTTATAATAAATATGGCTGTTCTTTCGTTTACTCTATTTAGTGACTACAACTAATCCGTTAAAACTACTACTAAAATCTATTTGTGTGGTATTACCTGTAAGGGAAATTATATCTGCCGGGATTACTTGTTTTTTATCTGTATCATACAGCTGCACTATTGGGTAATCTTCATTAAGACTATGTGTTACAGTGTATGAAGTTGAACCAGTTAGTGATGCTCTGTATGTATATGCTTTTAAACTACTAACCTCTGTATCTAATGAACTAGAAGCTGTAAATAATATATTTATATTACTTGCAAGTGAACTTGAAGTAGCGGTATGTGTAGTAAGGGGGGTATACGATAAAGGATCTACTGATGTACCGTTGAGAGATAATGATCCTGTTATGGAGACTGAACCGGTAATTTGATGGTGATCGGTTAATTCGTCCCCTATAATGTTTGAGCCGGAAGTAAAAAGTACTGAGGAGGAAATTACTAATGTATTAAATGTAGTGGTGGTGATTGTTTCCGCAGTAATTTCATTTGCAGTTACAGTCGCAGTTACATTCAACGAGTTTAAAGTGGCGTCTGACCCACTCACTATTAGTTTTTTCCAGTTTGGCATATTACTTAATTACGGTTGGCTACTTATTACTAAGTCCACTTCCCTTTCGGGCCTATAATACTTTACAATAAATAGTATTAAAATATAATAAAAAAAGGCCCGAAGGCCTACTTTTACTTATTGTTTCTTCTCTGCTATTTTTTGTAGCTTTAAAATTACTTGGTAGAATGTTTCAAACTCTGTTCCCTGGTAAGGTGCCTGTCTTAATTTGGCGATGATAAAATTAGCCTCTTTTTCATTAAAAGAGACTAAGTTATCATTATCCCCTACTTGTTTGTCTGTTCTGTTTATTCCCATTTTAAAAAACCTTTTAAACATTTTGTTTACTTATTAACTATATATAAATACATCTCCTGTTGTTGAATTTATATGGATTGTACCAGCTCCTTGGAATGTTGGTGCTCCACTTGGTGCAGAAGTTGTAGTTTCAATGTTACCTAATTTAGATGTATGTGTTGCACTTATATCTGCTGATCCAATAGCTGATGCAAATCCGAATACTCCGGCTGGGTTATCGAAGAATAGTCCAGATCCTGCATTTGCAGTTCCATCTGAACCTCCGAATATAATACCCGAGTCCCCTGTTGTACTCCCGGAATTAAGAAGTATAAACCTATCCTCTACGTTCAGGTTTGTAATCTGAGCTTCAAAAGTAGTGCCCGTTACTGTTAAATCCCCTGTTACTGTTAAGTTTCCAGATACTGTTGGGTTAGTAACAAATCCTACTGTAATTTCATTATCTGCTACTGTGGTTGTTATTTGTCCTGATGCTCCTTTTACTGTTAACTGATCATTTACTAGGTTTACACCATCTGTTGCTAGACCTGTATCACCCTTAATGGTTAATGTTGAACTTAGTCCTGAGATTGTTGTTGCAATTGAGCTGCTTATTGATGTTCTTTGAATATGAGCTGATCCGCTTAGTGTATCAACATATCCTTGAGCAATAACTCCTGCTTCACTCTTAGCTGTTGCTATATCAGAAGTTAATCCAGTTTCAATAGCTGTTCTTTGAGTATGTGCTGAACCTGATAAAGATAATACATCTGTATCTGTTGCGTATGTTCCATCTAAAGCTGCTATCTTAGCTTCTACCGAACTACTATACGCTGTAAATCCAGTTACGCTTCCTATTTCTACTTGGCTTGAACCTGATACTAATCCTACTGGTTTAAGAGTTATATTAGCGAAAGGAACTGAGCCGGAAACTACATGTCCACCCTGTCCTACAATTACCCTACCTGTGGTTGTTTCTGAGAATGTTACTGTTACTGTATTGTCTGTAGTGGTAATTACAGAAGATGGTATGAGTTGTGCATCGTTACTATCGTATGCAGTCACTATTACGTTTTTAGACCCAAAGTTGTGAGTCGTTACAACAGAAGTTGCACTCGTAAAATTATCTACTACTGTTGCAGATTGTGCAACTGTTAAACCAGTTAAGTTTGAACCATCTCCGTTAAATGAACCTGTAATTGTACCTGATCCTAAATTTATGTTCTGATTAGAGAGCAAACTAACTGTCTGTGTAGAAGAAGAAACAATTCCTGCTGGAATGTTTGTTAATTCCGTATAGTCGCTAGTTAATCCGCTAATTGTAGTTGCAATTGATGCGCTTATTGCTACTCTTTGAGTATGAGCTGATCCGCTTAATGTATCAACATATCCTTGAGCAATAACTCCTGCTTCAGATTTAGCTGTTGCTATATCCGAAGTTAATCCGCTTTCAATAGCTACTCTTTGAGTATGAGCTGAACTTGATAGAATAGAATCCGCTGCTATGAATGCTGATGTTACTTGATTGTTAGCTGTATGAGCTGATGAGCTTAAGTTTGTTACACTTGTTTCAATGTTAGTTGATCTACTGTTACTAGATGTTACAAATCCTGCGAATGCTGTATCGTTAGTTGTAT
>Ga0208768_1000523_pt1 | contig 25099 bp, 29 predicted proteins | sample AntAceMetag02UK1_FD_184760 | JGI IMG/M metagenome (GOLD analysis project Ga0208768, IMG submission 184760) | Saline lake microbial communities from Ace Lake, Antarctica - Antarctic Ace Lake Metagenome 02UK1 (SPAdes) (version 2) | ecosystem: Environmental > Aquatic > Non-marine Saline and...
CTATAATGATACTATAAACATTTTAAACAGGAGTGTACAAAAATGGTAAGATCAAGTAAAAACAAAGAGGCGGCAATAGGCAGTCAAAACAGAACAGTTGGTCCGAACGAGGCCAAGTCAGCACTGACACATTGTATCAAATTACAGAGACCCATAATGATGTGGGGAGCACCAGGTATTGGTAAGTCAGACATCGTTAAGCAGATCGCTGATGCACAGAAAAGAGAAGTGGTTGACATCAGACTTCCTTTATGGGAGCCCACAGACATCAAAGGTATTCCATATTACAATGCAAAAGAGAACAACATGGTATGGGCGAGTCCGGCAGAACTGCCAACTGACCCCGAGTCTACTGCAATAGTTTTCTTGGACGAGTTAAACTCGGCGGCACCGGCTGTACAGGCGGCGGCATATCAACTTATATTGAACAGGAGAGTGGGACAGTATCACCTACCCAAAGGCGTTTCGATCGTGGCGGCAGGTAACAGAGATTCAGACAAAGGTGTCACTTACAGGATGCCGGCTCCGTTGGCCAACAGATTCGTCCACATAGAATTGAGAGTGGACTTTGATGACTGGATGGAATGGGCGACCAACCAACACATCCACGCAGACGTTGTAGGTTACTGCACGTTCGCAAAACAAGATTTATACGATTTTGATCCTAGGGGTAGCTCTAGATCATTCGCAACTCCAAGATCATGGAGTTTCGTTTCCCAACTTCTATCAGATGACCTGCCAGAAAGTACGCTCACTGACCTCGTTGCAGGTTGCGTAGGAGAAGGACTGGCCGTTAAGTTTATGAATCATCGTAAAATTAGCGGTCAACTCCCTAACCCATCTGATATATTGAGCGGTAAGGTCCGAGACCTTAAGACCAAAGAGATATCAGCGATGTATTCGCTGACAGTTTCTTTGTGTTATGAACTACAACAGGCACACGAGAAGAAAGACAAGACTTGGAATGAACAAGCGGACAGGTTCTTCAACTACATGATGGACAACTTCGAGACAGAGTTGGTTGTTATGGGTGCCAAGATTGCACTGACGAACTACAAACTTCCGTTTGATCCCAGCAAGTTGAAATCATTTGACAGGTTCCATAAGAAGTTTGGCAAGTATGTCATTACTGCCATGGAGTCTAAATAGTGGCTGACTACAAAGAACAACTGATCATAGACAAACTGGTCACTGGAAGGATTGCCTTACTACTGAAGCATCCGTTCTTTGGCAACCTTGCTACTAGGCTTAAACTGGTCAATGCAGACGACTGGTGTCCCACAGCAGGCACAGATGGCAGACATTTCTACTACAACACCAAGTTCATAGATTCACTCACACCCAAAGAAACAGAGTTCTTGTTTGGCCATGAGGTGTTGCACAATGTGTTTGAACACATGCTGGTCAGGATTGGCGACAGGGATCCACAACTTTGGAACATAGCGGCGGACTATGCCGTGAACCAGATATTGAAAGATGCCAACATTGGTGACATGCCCAAAGGCAAGAAAGGTGAGAACAAAGGCTTCCAGGACGACAAGTACAAGGACTGGGCTAGTGAAAGAATTTACGATGACCTGTTCAAGACTGCCAAGAAGAACGGCAAGAAGTTCTTGGAGAAACTGGGCGAGCTGATGGATGACCACCAGGAGTGGGGAGAAGCAGAAGGTGAAGGCAAGGGTGGCGACAAGGCCAACACGCCAGGCAAGGGTAAACCCACATACACCAAAGAAGAATTGAAGAAGATCAGAGACGAAGTCAAAGAAGCAATGGTGAGTGCCGCACAGAGCACAGGTGCTAGTAATCTACCGGGTGCATTACGAAGACTGGTCAGTGACCTAACAGAGCCTAAAATGGACTGGAGAGAAATACTACAACAACAGATAATGAGTACCATCAAGTCAGACTACACTTGGATGAGACCAAGTAGAAAATCATGGCACACATCTGCCATACTGCCGGGACAGGCCAATGATGAGATGATTGACATATGTTTGGCCCTTGACGCTTCAGGTTCTATCTCAAATGAACAGTGCAGGGAATTCCTTACAGAGGTTAAGAACATCATGGATCAGTACAAAGACTTCAGAATACATTTATGGAGTTTTGACACAGCGGTGTTTAATCCGCAAGTGTTCACTCCGGACAACGCAGAGGACTTGATAGACTACGAGCTGGGTTCAGGTGGTGGCACGGAATTTGAATGTAACTGGGACTACATGAAAGAAGAGGGCATAGAGCCCAAGAAGTTTGTGATGTTCACAGATGGTTGGCCTTTCAGCTCATGGGGTGACGAACACTACTGTGACACTATATTTTTGATCAATAATCCATACGAAAGAAACATAGAAGCACCTTGGGGGATGACAGTTCAGTACGATGACTAGTCTACTACAGATGTTATGGGAAACTTTCAAGGACTGGTTCATGAACGAGGTATCCATCTCAATCATGTGCTTTGGACTACTAACCATGGCACTGTGGAGTTACCTAGCATGAAGATCAATCCCAACAACTTCTTCAAAAGAGAGCTGGACATATTACCACCACACTTCGTGAACACAGTGGTAAAGGCACACGAAGCTGATGTGGAGAAGATGCGTAAGTGGATCTACGAGAACTGCTCCGGCAGATATTCCATAACCAAAGATGTTGTTTACCAAGGTGACCAATCCAGATCATGTACCGTGCTTGGTTTTGAAAATCCAGGAGACCTAACCCTATTCGCTTTAAGCGGAACAGCCCAAATAAATCAAAACTAATCGTTGCTATCCATAACTAATTTTAGTATAATATACGTATATTAATACCAATTGCAATTAGGAGAAAATAACAAATGGCAACAAAGAAGAAGAACTTGAAAAAGGCAACTGCGAAGGCACCTACCGGAACAGCGACGGCTAATCCGCAGGCGGCACCAGCACAGGCTCCACAACAGGATCCAACTGCTTTATCTATAGGCGACTTGAAGAATCTATCCACCATACTTGACGTGGCATCAACAAGGGGTGCGTTCAAGGCCAACGAGATGGCAGGTGTAGGATTCCTATACAACAAACTACAGGCGTTCTTGGCCAAAGTGGCTCCGGAACAGAAACCTGCGGAACAACAAGTAGGACAAGCAGGAGCCGGACAGGCACCAGTAACTACTACACAGGAGAAATAATATGGCACTAATAAATGTAAATGACCAAGCCATGCCCATGGGTGCAGACTCAGGAGCAGGTGAGGGACAAACAGGACCAAAGAGACACTTCAAACACATCGGAGAACTTGTGGACGGTGGAGCAAAAGTAGTGATCGTGTACAGAACAGTACCTGGTGAGCCTGACAACTGTCTCGTAGTAGGGACTAAATTCCTACCAGACTTGTACCACAACTCTTTGATGAAAGCAGTAGAAGGCACATCCGGACAAGACGCAGACGAACTTGCTGATTACCTAGGCAGACAGACGTTCCCAGACGGGACCAACATGTTGGCCATGATGCACAACGACAACTACATCAAGAAGTTCAAGACCAAAGATATCATGGTCACTTTTGGGAACACCGCAGACGGTAGGATCCTGTTGAACAAGTTGAACGAGATGATAGCGAAAGAGAAAGGCGTTAAGGTTTCTGAATTACAAACAGATCCAACTGCTACTGCAGAAGCACCCAAGGCTGTTAAAAAGGCAACAACGAACAAAGCTGATGCCAAAGAAACAACCACCAAAAAATAGCACATGGGTACAACTGACGAAGGATTTCGTCAGTGAATGGCCGGAGGTCCTGGATGGTTTACAATTCCAGAACATGCCGGTCAAGTACCTGTTGTACGTGAACATCATCCTCAAGAACAACGTCACCATACACTACGACATAGTCAAAGAACTCAAAGTAAAGAAACAGGAACCAATAGCCAAGTTCCTCAAGGACACCATAGAACAGAACTACATGAAGATAAAGACAGTGGATCTCAAGTTTGACATACCCGCACTGAAACGAGACATGGAGTCCAGGACTTCATTGGTCATGGCCAAGACTTTTAAGAAATAGAATTAAATTTTTCAACAACATAACCAATCTCTTCATCGGTCATGTAAGGCCAGCAAGGTAAACTTAGAATGTTGCTAGTAACATGCTCTGTGTTTTTTAGTACAGTATCACTATTGTAGACAGGTTGTTTGTGACAACCTATAGGCCACATAACTCCTGTGCCTATGCCTTCACCTCTGAGACTGTTTATTACTCCAGGTCTATTATTAACCATTAATGTATATTGGTTATATACATTTTTGCACCACGACGAATTCTTAACCATAGTATCTATATTAAGCTCTTGGTCATATATCTCTGCTATCCTACGTCTATCATTGTTATGTTCGTCTATTGTTGTTATCATGTGATTTAGTATGTTTGCCTGTATCGAATCCAACCGTTCATTCCACCCTAGAAATTCATGTACGTATTTGTCTGTTCTGCCATGATCTCTAGTCATTGATATTCTATCAACGTAGTGATGACTACCGACTACTGCTCCGCCGTCTCCAAAACACCACATGTTCTTTGCAGGATAGAACGAAAAACATGTTAGATCATTATAACTTCCGTTGATCTTGTCCTTGTACGTTCCCCCAAAACTCTGTGCGGCATCTTGCACCACAGGGATATCTCCTGCTATAGCCTTTATGGCATCCCAGTCACAAGTGTGTCCGAATATATCCACACCAACGATTGCTTTTATATTTTTTTCTTCTGCTATTATCTCTCCTAAATGATCTGTGTCTATTGTGTAATTTTCTAGATTGCAGTCTGCCCACACTATCTCCAACCCTAATTTCGATGCCATTTCCGGGGTACTAATGAAAGTGAAACTCGGTATAACGATCTTATCCCCAGGCTTGAGCCCTAGGCATTCGTATGCTAATAAAAGAGCACTAGTTCCACTACTAACTCCCACTGCAGGTGTGCCGCAATACTTTGAAAGTTTTCCTTCGAACTCAACCACTTTTGGTCCTTTGATAAACCAACTGTTATCAATGCAGTCCTGCACTGCCTTGTCTAATCCTGATTTTGATTTTTTATATATCCTATTTAGATTTGCGTATGGTACTTCCATTTATTCTCCAATTCTTTTTTCCAGTCCATGCCTTGTTCTTTGTATTGTTTAGATTCGTGTATTAATAATGTTGTTGTATGGTCAAACGCATCTAGAAATCCAACATCAAAAGGTTTTGGTTTTATGCCATTGCCCGACAGGTGTTGCTTAACTAGGTCTGCTATGCTTGAATCTTTTACATTTCCTATGATATAACGTTCACTACCCGGTCTATCTAAAAATCCTGTTTCGTGGTACACATACAAATTACCCAAACTGTCAATAGAAGTCGCTATCTGCGGCCAACCGTGTCTGTCCATTTCTTCGTGTGTAGCCATTTTTATGGGGCCTGTAGGTTGTCCGTGCCTAACAGAGTGCAGTGCATAGCCATAATCTATATGAATTTCTGTTTCTTTTTCTAACTCAATAAAAATTTTATGCAGTTTCTCTCTTTCCTCATCTGAAATGTAATTGTTAGACTGTGAGAAATCTTCCCTCAGTGTTATAAATGAAATTTTAAAATCTGACACACTGTTAATCTCTTTGATCATTTCAAACACAGATTTCACATCATTGCTGTGTCCTGGCAGTATTATCCAGTTTACTCCGAGTTTTATCTTGCTATTTGTACTTGGCACTTGTACACAGAAGTCTTTTAGATTTTTTAAAACTATGTCATACGCTTTTTTATTTTTTGTAACCCTGTAATAACTTTCTATGTCATGCCCGTAAAGACTCACCCTCATTACTTCCAAATCAAAAATTCCTTGTTGTTTTTCCAGGAAATTTTTAGAAAGTGCATATCCGTTTGTATACATCTGCATATTGAATCCCTGTGATGTTCCATAACTGATTATCTTACCTATGTCTGGATTTGTCAAGGGCTCAAGTCCGCCGCTGATTCTGAATCTGTCTTGCCAGAACTCTCCTTCTTTTGGATCTTGGTCAATCACTTGTTTAAACACTTCAAAACTTTTGTTGATGTCCTCTGCTTTGTACTTGGCGTTGTAATTACGTCCACAGAAAGTACAGAAAAATTGGCAGGTCATTCCGGGATACAGTCCAACCCTGTTTGGATAGGCATATGTTCCGTTGACTGCATTTTCCAAGGAACCGTTGTTCAGCAAAGGACTTATGGTGTTGTTCCAGTACCTGTTTACTTCTATGCTGTCTTTCTCGTGGTTGTATCCTAATCGCATAATATTGTTTATCCGTGTCTTTCTTCGAAGTATTTTTTTATCCATTCAAAGTCGTAACTCTTGTAGGGATCATTTTTCTCCTCAATATATTTCACACCGTCATGTGCACCTCGATGTACCCACTGTGCGTTATCTCCTTTGCCCAGTGTTGTCCATTTTTTCAATCTGTATTTTCCTTCTACTGTTGGTTTTTGTAGTGTCAGCTTGATTACTTCCCTGAAAGCAGTCCTCCATGCCAACAAAGGAGTTTCGTCTAACTTGTTCACGGCGCTTAGGATAGGAATTACAGTGACCGGTTTTGAAAGTGTGAAATCTAGCCCTGGGTTTTTTGTTTCCAATACTAACTTCTTATTGTATAGGATAACACCGTCATGACCGTATGTACAATCTATCACTTCGTTATAACAGTCAAATATATAATGGCTGGGGTTTTTTAATCTGTCCGGTTGGAAGTCAAAGTTAAAATCATCCACTATGTCTATTTTCGGGAACACTGCAAAGAAGTACCCTGTCTCACTCATAATGGCCGCTGTTGTGTATGCAAGTGTCTGCCCTGTAATTCCCTTGCACCATTTGGCTCTAGGAAATTTTTCTTTGAGTGTGTTGTATCTTTGTTCTGCACTAGGTTCGTCATATGATATAAAAACAATGTCCATTGGTTGTACATTGTACTCATAATCACAGTGTACAGCCCTAGGTATGTCGTAGAACTGTTTTACGTCTTGTACAAATGGTGCCAATATAATGTCTTTGGTCTCTCCAAAGGAATACAGTTTTATGTCTTCCCAGAAACTTGGGTAGAAATCCGGAAGTTCTATATTCTGTATGTCGCTGTTTACAAACCATCTATAGAAATTTTCTTCAGTGTATCTCTCATAAGGATCTGCTAGATCAAACATAGTTTTGCCTATCGGTTGTTGATAAAGTGTTGTGTGGGCATGGTAGTTGATATCTTTGTAATCTCGTAAGAACATTAAATTGTGCATTTGCTCTTTAAATTTTTTAGTAGGTATTAACATCACATTGCCTTCTTTGTTCAATCCTGTTTTCAGGTGTGTTGTATACCAAACGTGAATTTGCTCTCTTTCGTGCTGTTCCGGAATATAATCCATATCAATGTCTTTCATATTCACAAAGTTTGAAAAGAACCAAAAATATTCTGTTTGTACATCATTAACTACACTTTTCAGTGTCTCAAAATAACTGCCAACAAAAGGTACGACTCTAGTGTCTGCAAAAGGTGAGTCTATGTTAGATGTGTTTTTAAATCTTACTTGTACACTATCAAACATGAAATTTATTAATCCTTTCACATATGTAAATTACTTCATCCATTTTAAGATGTGGATATATAGGCAAACTTAATGCCTTAGCACATAGGCTTTCAGCATTAGGATATTGTCCAATATTTTTATTGTCTAATGTTTTAGTATAATGTATTTTTGTTTCTATTCCGTTCTGTGCAAGATATGTTTTTAATTCGTCTCTTCTGTTAGATAAGATGACTAATTTATGATAACTCGATTGTGTATCGTCTCGTGTTTCTATAAATTCGTCATGAGGTAATAATTGTTTGTATTTTTTAAAAACTTTCTCCCTCATTTTTTGTAGCTTGTCGAACTTGCTTAATATCAATAACAATTGGTTTGCATGATCCTCAGATATAAGACTGTTGTATCCGTATGATGTCTTGCTGTTTAACCCGTGTCTACGCAAGGATATTACTGTGTCGTATACATCCTTGCTGTCCGTCAACACCATGCCTCCTGTACCAAAGCAGGGCATGTTCTTCATTGGGTCAAAACTGAACACACTGACGTCTCCCAATGCACCGGAAGGTGTCTTGCCATACATGGCTCCTTGTGACTGTGCGGCATCCTCTATCAATGGTATCTTGTGTTGGTCGCAGTATTCTCTCAATCTAGTGTAATCTGCTAGGTTACCAAACATGTTGACATACAACACGGCATGAGGTAATCCCATTATGCCCCATTCACCTATGTTGCCCTGTTTGTCTGTGTCTGAAAATCGTATGTCTGCACCTAATCTTTTAATTGCTCCTGATGTGGCAATGTAACTGAATGCTGTACACAGTACCGTACTACCTTTGTTTAGACCAACTGCCTTCATAGCGAAGTACAATCCATCTGTAGCACTGCCTACACCAATTGCATATCTTCTTTGATATTTTTTTGCTATTTCAGTTTCTAACTGTTTGAGATATTTGCCTTGTAGTACATCACCCGATTCCCACACCTCCTTGGCTCTTCTGTTCAGTCTCCAAGAGTAAGCATCATAGAGTCTATCAATGCCGTTAAATTTTATGTTGTAACCAGTCATAATAACTTTGTAATCCTTCTTTTAAACTAACTTTTGGTTCATAGCCTAACAGGTCTTTTGCACGACTGATATCTAACGTACCACGCATTGGGTATAATTTATGATCGCCGATATCTTCAAGTTCCGATTTACTGCCTGTTATTTCTATTATCATTTCTGCAAGTGTTCTTAGGCTTGTGGCGTGGCCTGCTGTGATATTAAAACTAACATTAGCCACAGACGACAGTGCCGCTTGGATAATTCCAGTTGCAGCATCTTGTCTGTAAGTAAAATCAACTTTGTTTGCACCGTTATGTAATGTGATTGTTTCATTTGCCATAGCTTTTGCAAAAAATTTAGATACAACTCTGTCAGGCATATCGCCTGGACCATACACACCGCTTGGTCTTATAATGTTGTAATTTAATCCATCTCTCTTTGCAAACAGTTTAACCATTCGCTCTCCGGTTAGTTTCGCTTCACCATATATGTTCTTAGGCTTTGTATTTCCGTCTTCTTTCATGCCATCTACAAAATCTCCATAAACCATGCTACTACTGATGTAAACAAACTTTTTAACATTAAATTTTTCTGAATGCCATAACAAATTTGTTGTTGTGTTTATAACTTTAGGTATTCCTACAATAGGGTCATTGTCTACTATTTTTGCTCTTGGGTAAGTTGCTAGATGTATTACTATATCTGGTCTTGATTTAAATGCTTTCAAACAAATAAGCCTGTCTAGTACATCACCTTGGATCATTGCTACGTTTTTGGTGTTCCACTTCCTTGTACGCCATACCAATAATTTGTTCAATTCTTCCGTTGACATTATACCGTATGTGTCGTGATTATCAACCACTGTAATCTTGTGTTCGTTAGATAGCATTTCAACAATCTTTGAACCAATAAACCCTTTACCACCTGTTACTAATATTTTCATTAAAACTTTTTCATTACTCCTAATTGAGGTTGTTTGATACAACTATCTTTAATTCCATCTACTGTTCCTTTTTTAAAATCTGCTTCGCAACTTATCAACGGCTTCCATCCACAACTAGATAACAAAAGTAAAAATATTAAATATCTCATTATAAAACTTTTACTCCGTATTTGTTGGTAAATGTTTTACCATCTTTGGTGTCATTTACCATGGGCATGCCCTTGATGTTCAAACTTGTGTTCAACAATATAGGACAACCTGTTGCTTTCTTCCATGCTTTAAGTAACTCATAAAACCCTTCGTTATCGCTTTTAGACACGGTTTGCACCCTACTCGTGCCATCATGATGCAATATAGCCGGACAGTCTTTACCATGCGTGTACGCCGCTGTGTATTGCATATAAGGGGTGTTTTTGACTCTTGTAGGCAGGTCAAAATAGTCATTTACATCCTCTTCCAGTATGGCCGGAGCGAATGGTCTGAACTTCTGTCTTCGCTTGATTCCATTTACCAAATCCTTGATGTCATCACCCCTGGGGTCTGCTAGTAATGATCTATTACCAAGTGCCCTTGGACCAAATTCTGCCCTGCCATTTGCAACTCCTACTATTTTGTTCTCTGTTAATTCTTTTATGATTGCGTCCACAGGATATTCTCCTTGTATGTCATATCCTAGGAATGGGCTCTTCCAATTTAGATGTATTTTTTCTGCGGCGGCTATGCAACCTAGACTCGATCCTGAATCTCCTGGGTTAGGTATGATCCATATGTTGTCAAACAATCCTAGATTTGCCAGCACAGTGTTGGCGGCACAGTTCAATGCCACTCCGCCAGCGTATACCAAATTCCGACTGCCGTACTTTGATGCCCTCAGGAAAAGGTCTGCTAATATCTCTTCTGTGACTGATTGTATCGAAGCGGCTATGTCCATACCATCTGCTTCTGGGTGCCAATCGCTTAATCCTCTGTGTAGGTTCTGTTTCATCTTGAAAGGTGACTGATACACGAAGTCCTCATAGATGTCGTCCTTGTACTTGGGTGTGCCATATGCGGCCATGCCCATCAGGATGTATTCTTCTTCCGCGGGTTTCAGTCCGCAACGATGTGTGAATGCTGAATACAACAAGCCCACTGAGTGTGGATAGTTAATTGTTTCTTTCCTCTCAATCCAAACTTTGTCAGCAGTTGATATGGAAACGGTTTCCCATTCTCCTATCGCGTCCACTGTGAGTATTGTCGCACCTTCATCCTTGAACGGTGACGTGAAATATCCTGCCGCGGCATGTGAATCATGATGTTTGACGTACTGATCAATCTTTATGCCAAACATGTCCAGGTGCCACTGTGGCATTTCCGTGTAACTTAATGCATCTCCCCACTGTCCTGCGTAGAACTGTCTTGCCTTCTTCAACAACGGTCGCTCGTAGTACACAACCTTGTCAAAAGGACCATAAGTCATTGCTTCGTTCACTATTTTCCAGTTTAGGAAGTGATCATTCTTGACCTTCGAGTAACGTTCGGCATGTGCCGCCCACAGTATCTCCCTGCCATCCACCACACTCATAGATGCGTCATGGTTCATGCAGTTGATACCTAGTATCCTCATGCTTTCCTTTTTTGTTCTAACCAAATTAAATCTCTCACTTCCTGTGTTATCAGGTATGCCCACATCTCTGCGTCCTTTGATGTCACCCTAAAATTGTATTCAGTGGGTTCTTCAAACATCTTGTTGGTGTCCTCGAATCTGCATTCCTTGACTGTGTCCATCCATACCACATAGTCTGCATTAAATTGTTCTCTTGTTTCTTTTGTAGGACAAATAAAGTCTGCTACTACTGTCCTATTCTTTTCCCTGGCCTCTTCTGCCAGTGTCCACATCCTCAACGACTGTCTCTTTCTTCCCTCTGGTGAAAAGTCCCAGTCATCCGCTTGTTTCCTTATCTCATCAGCATTAAGCCACACAGCATTCAATCTCGGTGCTATCATCTGTGCCAGTGTTGTCTTGCCCGATTCCGGTAATCCCATTATTAATATCTTCACTAGTGATCCCTCCTACCATCAAACGCACAAACAAAATACAGTCCTTCCGGACCTGCGTGGACACGATGGAATACACCATCCTCGATCAGTACCACATCACCCTCTGCTACGGCAAATTCTTTGTCATCTAGCTCCATTCGACCAGTTCCGGTGATGAAGTAATACACTTCCTCTTGTCCCGGGTGTTTATGCCCGGTGGTGCTCTTCGCAGGATTCAACTCGGTTGAACTGACCACGAGATTTTTAAGATGTGTGTTGTCCTTGACTGTGTATCTTTGATCCTGCTTGACGACACTGCCTCCTATGTCAGTTATATTGATTTTCATTTTATGTTGAACCATCCTTTTGCCCTGTTCTTGAACACTTCCCATCTTTCCAGTTCAATGTCGTATTCGAAGTTCTGTGTCGTTAGATTCACCTGCACTTGCTTTGCGCCGTTCTTCAAGTGGAACTTCGTTGCCACGTCTGTGATCGGGGAGAGTGTGACCAATCTGTTCAGATGGTTTGACTGTTTGATCATCTTGTACACCTCGTTGACCATGTGCTTGCCACCGCCCTTCTTCTTGGCCCACACCGTGTACGCTATTGCTATCGAACCCTGCACTCCCGCCCTGTGTATGGCCTGCATGGCGGCGTCCCGGCTCAAGGCATCCATCTCCTCAACGCTCTTGGGGATACCGTGTGTGAATGCGAAACACATCACCGCGGCGATGTCGCCCTCCTCGTCCTTGATCCCGTATATCTTCCTGCCGTGTGATTGTCTGAACTCCAGGCTCAGTTCTGGTCTCACAGGATCTTCCGCAACATCAATGAACGGCATCTCCACCAGTTCAAACGTAGGTGCCTTTGCAAACACCTCCTTGATACGTTTCCTTATCTGTTCCATTTTATTTGTATATGAATGGGTCTTTCTTCTTCAATTCCTTCAGTCTCTTGCGGTAAGCAAGTTCCTGCTTGATCTTGTCGATGATCTTCTTTATCCAAGTGAACATTATTTCTCTCCTATCAGTTTATTAAAAGTCGGTAACATTAATTGTACAGCATCTTCATGGGCTTCGTCAAGTGGATGCGTGGTTCCTCTGGGATAATCATTTAAAAGTGCCCATTGGTTGAATCCCATCATCCTCTCACCAAAACTGAACCACTTGGTAAGATCTATCTCGCCGTGCAGTGCGGTCATGAATGGATCCTGGTCCTTGTGCTGTTTGAACTCATCGTAGAACAGGGTATTGTCGGCCAGTGTGAACATGAATGGTATTTTCTTCTTTTCCAGGATGTTCTGCAACCAGATTATGCTTTTCCAACTGAGGTAGGTCTCGTGGTACTGGTTGGCCGCATACTTGTATATGCTTTCGGCAAAATCCTTTGTTCCTGTCTCCTTGAATATGTCCTTCCTTGTTCGCCAATGCTGTTGTTGTACCTCTGATCCTGACAATGATCTGAATGCTTCCTCGTTGCCCGCATTGGTGTCCCAGGGTGAAATTGACGTCCAACGTGTGCCTTCCAGTACTTTATGCCTAGGCATGGCCCAATCATATCTCGAAAGGAAACTCCACATCACAACTACACATTTGATGTTAGTGTTGTTGGCCACTGCATTAAACACACGTCTGGCTATGCCTGAATTGCCAGAGCCTGGATGTGCCGTACAGACATATTCATGGTCTGTTGGTTTTAATCCATAAGCCCATGATTTCTTGCTGGGTATTTTTCCTTTTTCGTCGTCACTCAGCTCATGTCCAAATGTGAAACTGCATCCGCCTGCTATAAATTTACTCATATATCCTCAATGTGTTATTTAAAAGTGGAAACACTTCCCCAAAATTTTCTTCCCTGTATGCATCGGTCTGCAGTATCCTTGCTTTACGTTGTTCACGCATTTCCGGTGTGTCTCTGTCAGCGGCGTTCATGAACCTCAGCGTGGGTTGGAAGTCTGTGAGCATGCCGTATCTACTGTTGACAATGTCCTTGACCTGCTTGGGCAGTGTCTGTACGTTGAAGTAGTCTGGATCGAAGCAGGTGTTCACGTAGAAGAACTTGGGCTGGAACTGTGCCACCCACAGTGCAATTTTGGCCCAACTGAACACGTTGAATATCGATATTGTCGTGCATATCTGGAAGTCCATGTTAGGCGTTTTCATTTCCTTGAACTTGATGAGGTTTGCGTTGACTTCCTTCCAGCTGGCAGGATGTCTCTGGTACTCGAACTGTTCCCCCACGTCGTCTATGCTGAATGCTATCTCCACGTGTTTGAAACAACTCCATAGGTCAAATATCTCCTGAGGTGGTAGCTGTGTGCCGTTTGTGTTGTAGTGTATGTCTATGTTCCGGGCATATCCCTTCTCCACGCAGTGCATCAGTATCTTGAAGTGGTCCTTGATCATGAAAGGCTCGCCACCCGTGAACTCGAAGTACTCCACGTGTGCGAGATCCTCCTTTAGATCCTCGAAGAACTGTGGGTGACGTTTTGGCCATCCTCCTTCTTTAAGATTTTTTAGTGCGACTGGATTCTCTCCATATTCTAATTCTTCCTGAGCCCATTTGCTAGAACTCCACGATCCACATATCCTACACTTTAGATTACACACGTTGCCTAACTTAAAGTCAATGAATTTCAGCGTTGGCTCGCTATTAGGTGTCCAGTCTTCTAGGCTCTTCTTCATCTTGTATAATGAGTTCTGTCTCTTTGATGTCTTGCCTGCATCTTCTTCCTGCCAACAGCTCTGGCAACCCGTAGGACGTTCACCGTTCCTGAACTGTGTTCTCAGGTCCGCCATGTATTCTGTCTGCTGTATTGATGTCAAACTCTGTTCATACACTTTAACATCAGGGACACTGCCCTTGTACAGACAGCAAGGTGATGCTCCCCCGTTCACATCAACTTCCAGATGTGTCCACGGCAACGGACACACATTTGATTTTATATACTTGTCCACCATTCCAGTACCCTTTTATCTCTGCTTAATATTTTTGTTATGTCCTGTCCTCTGATCTTGTCAATTCCTTGCTGTCTTTCTTTGCCTTTCTTTTTACCCACAACAGCATCAATTCCAAGGAACATGTCCTCGAGGTTTTCTCTGTTCTTTAAATTTTTAAGTGTGTCAATTAAGCTCTGTTGCTTACGTGTTGCTTTTGGTTCCATGTATTCCAGTGCTTCATCTATGATTATACACAGCAGTTCACGAGGCAATGCCAACGGGCTCAACACTTCTGTTGGGCTGAACGTGAACATCACTTTTGTCAGTAGTTCAACATCCAATTCTTGGCTCAGATCAAACATGTTTTTAAGTTCCAGTAGCCCAGGCATTGTTATTGTGTAGTCTAATCTCATTTCTCTTGATGTCTTTGCGACTGCCATCCCTTCTTTGAAGTTCGTTAACCATTGCTTGTAGTCTAGTCCGTCCCTTATGTATTCTCCAACTTCTCCTGTGCCATCCAGTGACGAACACACTTGCCAATCCTGGAACTGTGGTAACAGATCAAACAGTTTGATCCCTTTCAATGACGTCCTGCTTAGATTGGTGTTGTACCTGACATACACTTCCTTGGCGAATCCTAGTTCTATTATTCTCTGCATGGCCGTCCAATGTATATCCCACATCAACGGTTCTCCACCGCACCAGTATATCTCTTTGATGGTCTTTGTCTCCACGGCATTGGTGAACTCTTCGACCACCTGTGTGTCTTGGAATTTTTTGATCTGTTCTCGTAGTGGTGATGCCATCCACGGCTGTGAATCCTCGTTCCATGACTTTTCTTTCCTGGATTCCGCTTCCCAACTGCTACTCAACATGTCGCCACACATCCTACATTTGAAGTTGCACAGGTTGTTGAACCTGTAGTCAAAACTCACCGTTGGCATCGTAGTCGCACCTGTTTCGTCTGTGCTTTCGTATGCTTCATCTACCTTGTGTTTGAACAGCTGGTTGAAATACGATCTGTACACGTTCGTGTTCAACAATTTGTGGTCGCACACTTGGCATTCAGATAACTCTTCCCCTGCCATCATACGTTGCCTGACTGATCGCATATGCTCTGAATTCCAATGCTCTTTCAGTGTCAGTGGCTTGTACTCCTTGGCTTCGTTGCCCGTGTCTATGTACTGTTTGAAACTCTGTGCGGGTTCTCTTGATGCACAACACAAACGCCTCTCTGTCTGTGGTGACAGGTACGTGTGCGTCCACGGTGCCATGCAGAACGTCTTGTTGCCGTCTTTAGGTTTTATTCTTGTCATACTTGTCAAACAGTTCTTTCCATTCCGGGAACACGTCCAAGGTTTGCTCATTCCTCATTTTGTCATATTTCTTTGTTTGTTCAATATGTAGATCTAGGTGCTTCTGGTTGTCTTTTTCTAACATCCAGTTGATTGCAGACTCAAATCCTTTAGTTGCCCTTGTTAATGGATCTTTATCTTTCAACCATTCTATGTGCGACTCGTATTTCTCCTTGACCTGTTGTTTATATTCTGGTGGTAGTATGTCCATTCTCTGCCATATCGGATGTTGTAAAAGATTGAAGTTGAAGTCTGCTGGCTTGATCAACCCTTGCTCCACCCAGCTCTTATGGAAGTCAGTGACGTGCAGACTGTTGACTAGTCCCACTGTACTAGATATGTAAAAGTCTACCTGTGGGCAAACTTCCATCATTCTCTTTCTATTTGCAATAATGTCTTTCCATATCGTTCCCTTACGCATCAGTTCTCCACGTGACCCTTCTGCATCAAGACTTGCACCAACTGATACGGAATCAAATTTATTCCATAGTTCAAACACATCAATGTCCTTGAACGTTGTCTTGCTGAAGTTTGTGTTGTATATCAATCTCACATGGTACATCTTACGCCTGTCCAGTTCTTTCAATATCCTGTAATGCTCTTCCATTATGATAGGTTCTCCTCCAGCAAAGTAGAACTGTTCAGCATGGTCAAATGATTCCAACATCTGTTCCCACATGTCGTTTGTGCTTCTTCCCACTTTCATTACTTTTGCATGTGGTGGAGGACTGCCTGTTAATTTTTTATGCTCTTCATACCAGTTACTGCTAAACCATGTGCCACAACTCCTGCAGGCCATGTTACATAAATTTGAGAAACGTATGTCCCAGTACTTGATCATGAAGTCCGCGTGACCGTCTGGCAGTGTGTTGTGTACCAGAGGAACATTGTGTCCAAAATGCTTGTTTGAACTCAGACGCAGTGAGAAGAAACCTGACTTCTCTTGATCATAACATTTCAGGCATTCTCGTGATTTCTTGTTGTCCAACATCCTCAGTCGCAGTGCTTTCATCTTGTCACCATTGAACACTTCTTTCAAACTCTGCTTGTTCAGATCGCCAACTGGATAGGGATCAAATGAGAAACAACAGGGATATGCCCTGCCGTCGGGGTATGCATGTAGGTGCATCCATGGTAGCATACAGAACGTATCACTCTCGATCAACAACTCCTTCTCCCTGGGAGTCATGTCCTTGATCTTTAGTTTCTCGGGCTCTTTGGCCCCGTACTCATATGCCACGATACCATTCTCCTATTATTGGGAAAGTCTTCTCAAAGTCTTTTCCGCTTCGTTTGTCGTATTGACCGTAAAATGTCTTGAAATCCTTTTGTAGTTTACTCTGCTCGGCCGCACCTGCGTGTGGTGTTTTGACAACATCCAGGTAGTCTATCAATCTTTGTGTTTGGTCTACTTCCATGTGTTCCAAGTGCTTCGCATTGCTATTTAAAAACTTCTGTATGTCACCCTTAAATTTATTTCTCAGGTCATCTGGTAGCACAAGCGGTGATTGGAAGCTCGGAAACCTCAATATGTTCAGTGTGTAGTTGACTTTTGCTCCATACACCTTGCCGGCATTTTTAAAGAAGAGCATCTTCTCCAATAGTTCAGGCAGTGACTCTAGACACAGTGCATTGATCGTACACATGTTGTGTATCTCAGAAGGTACCTTGTCAACCATCATGTGTAATACATTCGAGAACCATTCCCCGTAGTCCAGTCCGTCTCTGATGTATTCTGCCTGTCCAAATGTTGCTTCCATGCTGGTGTACAGATGGAAGTTCTTGAATCCTTTTAGTTTCGTCTTGAATCGGTCAATGATGCTCTGCTTTGCACCTAGGTTTGAGTTGACTGCAATACGCATGTCGGGATTCATCTTGTCACTTTGTGTTTCTATCCAGTCCAACAGTCTCCACAGGTTAGGACTCATCATGGGTTCTCCACCTGTGATCCTCAACTCGTCTAGGCTCTTGTGTAGATCAGTTTCCCACCATTTGTAAAATGCTTCAACGTAGGGATTCGTCTCATCTTTCTTGTATGGTTCTGCTGAATCGTGTGCATGGGTGAAGTGGTTACGTCCATCTGTGGTCATGCCTACATACGGTCCTTTTTGTTTTATGTTGTTCGCCCATGTGGAACTGAAAGCAGGATTACAGTATGTACAAGCAAAGTTACAAGTCCTGTCAAACGCTATCTCCAGTGTCTTTAGATTCACATCTGTGTTGTAGTCCGACGTGTGTGCAGTTTCTAATGCCTCATTTGTGAATATCTTAGATTTATAAACCCTGTCACTGATGTTGTCTCTGTTTATGTCCTCTATCTTCCAACAGTACTCACAGCCTTTTGGTCTATCACCACCTTGCATCTGTCTACGTTCTTCTTTCTTCTGCACTGTGTTGTGTATGGCGCTGGGATTTGTTTTGATCGCTTCTAGATCAATCTTGTGTGGCAACGGGTGGTGGCAACTTGTGGTCATACCACTGCCCAACCATATGGTCGCATTGTACCACTTGGCTCCACAGAAACTTGCAGACTTTGTGTCTAGTATTTGTTTTTTATACTCTAAGTCGTCCATAAATTTTGTCTGCCCATTGTTGGTTCTGTTCTACGGTCATGTGATTAATGTCACCTTTGCCCCAAGCATCTTTGCCTACACTGAAAGCATACATACTCTCGTTTATAAATGTTCCTGTTGTTAGTTCTATTTTAGCATCTTTTTCTGCTGTTTCAAATGGTTTAAAACTCCACATCTGTACAATCTTGCTGTCTACTGTAGATAGTATGTTTTGATCATAATGTTTGAGTGAGTATTCGTACACCATCTCGTCCTTGTTATAGTTGTGTAGGTGTATCCAGTAATCATCAAGTGCTTTGTACATGCTGGGATCCACTCCTTCTAGTGGTTGCGTGTTAGCACTTAATATGTGTCTGGGATGATAAAGTCTGTAAGGTTCTGTCCAACAGAATACGGATATGTCTGGCACTGCATTCTGCTCTATCAGTTTGTTGTACTGGAAGAACACACTCCATATGCTCCTACCAGGTTCACCAAACCATCTAGGTTTAGAACATCCTAACTTCTCTTGCAGTATGTTGCACCAACTTTCAGGCTGGTTACTCGCACAGAAACTGTCTCCAAAGAATCCTATTGACTTCATCGATCAAACCTAAATAAATCTATTTTAACACTGCCTTTTGTTTTTTCCTTGAATCCCGCATTCCACTCATTGCCTTCAAAATGTTGCTTGTTGTGTTCTAATATTTTATCCAATTTCCCATATACAGATTTTGGATCTTTTTTACAAAGTTCGTACATGGAATCTAAAACCATTTCAAATCGTTTATCCCTATCAATTTCCAAATCGTAACTTTCATCAATTACGGTTGAAAATGTTTTGAACCCTAATTTTTGTAGTGCCTGCAGTTGTCCTGGCGATCCAAACACCACGAAAGGACGTTTGCTTACGATCGGTTTTGCAGTTTTTTCTGTAAACACACCAAAGTCTGTATGATCAACTGTTTCGATCAACGCAGTGTACAAGGTTTGATTGTATATTTTGGGATCAATAAGATCACTGTACCTCAATGTGCTTTTCCATTTATCCTCTATGGTTTCTGCTGTATGTTTTACTGGTACCTTGACGTGTTTACTCCATGATCCCTGCTTAGGATCATCCCTGTAATAAGTGCAATAAACCTGATCTCTAACCTTGTGCTCTTTCAACACATCATACAACCAGTCTTTAGATTGTGTTGTTCCACCCATCAAAAAATCAAACTTTTTAGAATCCTTAGATTTTTGGTCAATAGATACACAACTGTTAAGCAAACTCTTACATAAGTTATTTTTCCTGTAAAGAGTAGGACCTTCATGAAACATATTGTTTAAAAAGTTAAGAGGCAATCCTGCATGGTTAGAAAAATTACAGCCATAGTAAGTGATATGTTTTTTGTCTATGTTTTCTTTGATCAAGTCAACAAAAGTTTGTTTCTGATGATCAAAGTACACTATACCAGGCTCTACAAAGTTTACAACAATTTGATCATGCTTATCATGTTCGTCCCTAACAGTGTTCCTAAACTTTTCAACTATTTCATTACCGCTTGTGTATATGTTTATCAGTAAAGTACTCATGCGTTCCTACACTCCTCCCAGAACTCTTCCATCTCAGGGAAGGTATTTAAGAATCTAGTCAATCGTCTCCTATCGTGTTCGTTAAAAAATGCGTAGAAGTTCTTTCTGTTTTGCGTACTTGCGTCCGCATTTTCTCGCCAGTGTGCGAGATTGCGTTTCATTTTTTGAATCTCAAAGTCCTTGAATATGTGTAGCCCGTTTTCCTCCCCAGAATTCGCCTGCATGTACTTTATGTTCGCCTCGTGTATGCTCTGGTACGACTCTGGTAGCAGTGTGATCTGTTGCCATGCGGGTTGACGTAGTAATGGCACGTCAAACCATACCCTCTGGTATGTCTTCGAGTACTTGGTCCTCAGTTCCATTATCTTCTCCAACAGCTTGTCCATACTCGTGATGCTTAGATTGTTGTATGTGCATATGAACGTTATCGAGTTACGCACAGGAATGCGATCCAGGAACTCCTCCACGTTGTCCATCATGTAGTTGAAGTCCAGCCCATTACGTATGTACTCCGCACGTTTGCCAAACGCATCAACGCTCACAAACTGCATCAGGTGTTCCACTTTCTCCTCCATGCATATGTGCTTGGCCATGTTGAAGTATTTCTCTTTCAACTTCTTGTCCGCGGGACACATGTTTGATGTCACGTTCAGGTGTAGGTCCTGTTTGGGATGGTCTATGATGTACTGTAGCACCTTGTATGTGTTCTTGTCCATCATGGGCTCTCCTCCCGTCATACGGAAGTGCTTTAGATTCTTGTACAGCGTGGGCCACCATTTCCAGAAAGCGGTCACGTATGGATTGTCCTCCCTGTTGGGTATGGGCTTGCGCCTGCCCTGGAAGTGCTCTGGTGCGTTGTGGGGAGGAGATGTGGGATATTGGCCATACCTGTCAATCTCCTTGCCCCACGTGGTTGAGAACTGTGGCGAACAGTAACTACACTTTAGATTACAAGCATTGTTAAAGTTAACTTCCACATACCTCGGTGTCCAATGTTCGTCTATTGGATTCTTTCTAATATCTTCAAAGTCCTGCATAGCCCATGGTTCGCCGGATCTGTAGTGCCTGTCTGACATCTCCCCTGTCTTCTCCATGTTCCAACAGTATGAGCATCCAGCGGGTTGATCCCCATCTAGCATCTGTTGTCGTTGATTCAATTTCTCTGCTGTGTTGTGCAGTGCCGCGGGATTCAGTTTCACAGCTTCCGCGTCCATTTCATGCAGTGGCGGGTGATAGCATGAGTTAGTCAGTCCTGTGGGCAGGTGCAGTGACGTCTGGTTCCACTTGGCTAAACACATAGTGGGTGACACTTCCGCCAACTTGTCCTTGGCCTCCAGTGCGTCTTGTTTGTAATCACTAGTACTCACGGTCTTGCACTCCCCTGTTGACGTGCTCGGGCATTACGAAACGATAGAACCTGCTCTCGCCCTCGTCGTATTCCGCTATGGGCATGTCCAACTGCTGTCTCAAGCTGTTGCCAAAAATCTCCAATTCGTTGTCTATGTTGTTTGGCTTCACGGTCGAGTGGAAGTAGTCTGCCATGCCTTCCAGGTCACTCACTGAGAAGTCGTTGTTCTTGTGGTCCACCACAGTGTAGAAACTGCCCATCCTGGCCCCCAGCATGGCGAACTTGCCATTCTCCACATCAGCACCTATGGTGCACCACGTGGAAAGTATGCGTAGGTTGGTGGGCCATATCTTGTTGAATTCATTAGGGGATATGGGTTTGCCCTTCTCGGTACTCATCTTGACCCCTTCCCTGTAGCCTGCGATGAAGGCCTGTTGCGGTGTTGAATTTATCACAGTTGTTGAATAGCAGTTGTGTAGGTTCTCGTGTGGAACTCCCCAACAGAAATCTATCTTGTTTTCTTCCGTTTCCGCGTTCTCATGTGTCTTCATGTCCAGACAGGTTTCCTTGTCCCATCCAACCAATCCACCATTGCCGTACACCAGTCCGTTGATGTTGTTCCTTGCCCGCCATCTGTGTACTGCTTTCTTGTCGGTCTTTGTCCAATCTAGCGTTTGCAGTAGGAACTTTTCATCAATGATGTTGTCTCCATCTACACTTATAAAAAATTGTGTTTCTGCCATGTCCGCCGCGGCCTTGTGTGCTGAATCGAAACCTTTTACTCCGTCCACACGTTTTGCCCATGGCACTTTGTTCTTTAGATCTGCCCAGTTCTGTTCCTTGTTGGGTTCCCGGAAACTGATGTACACGAAATCCAGGTCACTTACTCTCGTTCTATCAACCATGTCATGCCTCCTTCCACTGTCTTGTTGGGCCAATGTATGTCATCTTGCTCAAACTGATAGCCCTTGTCTGCTTTCACTAACACAGGATAAGATGTGGTAGGCTTGGTCTTTGGCTTTAGTGTAATTTCACCATTTCTCATGATTAAATTTTCTTTTTCCTGTTTGATTGCCCAGAGTTTCTTCTCCAATGTCACTTCATGTTGTTTGCCTTGCACTTCAACAAAATGTTTCTTCTTGTCAGGTTGTTTCCTTCCAGCCCATGCTTCAAAAAATCCTGGCATTCAACTCCTTGTCATGGTAGTGCCAGACTCTGCTCACTCGTCTTTCACCTATGTACAATGCATCACCTGTTTTGTTTGGCCACAAGTAGTTGTTCTGGTCCTTCACACGTGTGAGACCATTTACCGCTGGCTTGTGATGGATGAATTTGAACCATTCATAATCTATCAAACTTTCGTTTGTGGGATCCATTATCCTGTATGCTAGTGCAAACACCACATCTGTGCTTGGATATTTGTCATGACAGGCTATCAACATGGTCGACTTGACTGCTTCCCAATTTTCTACTATGTCCTGTGCTATGCTGTAAAATTGCTGTGCCTTCTTGCTTCTTCGGAAATACATCAACCCGTTGTATATGTTGGGTAGATGATTCCTTGTAAACAGTTTCCTGTAAGGTGTCTCTTTTATGATGTTATCCCTGTAATCTCTGCAACCAACACTGAGCACAAGGTCGTGTTGCCATAAATGATTCCACCACCAGTCTGTGTTTGTTGTCCATGCCATGTCAGCTTCTAATTTTATTGTGTGTGTGAATGGTGTTAGTGCAAATGCCTGGTATTCATTGGCCCATTTTATGTCATGGTCTTCACTGTTGTCTCGTTTCAACACCCTGACTATGTCAACATGTTTGCTCTCAAACTTACTTTTGTCATCTGTGATCACACATACCTTGTTTTCCTTGTTCCAATGTTTTATGCTTTTTGCTAATTTTATGGAAAGATCCACGTAATCTGTCTTGTCGTTGTTCTGTGCGAACCAAAGGAATCCCTTAGACATCTGCCATCTCCTTGTTCAATACATGCACGTCTTGATTTTGTATGAAATTGATCTGATCTTTGTATTGCCATGCTATGCCATTATCGTCAATCTTCACAACCTTGCAGTCTGGTGGAAGTGTTGGTAGGTTTATCGGCAGTGTGTCATATGAGATGAACCCATTTGCCTGTTCCAACGCCATGGCAAACGCATAATCATTACGGAATCTCCTGTCCCTTATCCTGTAAAGATCCAAGAAGTAGGAGTAATAGGATTTGACGTATTTGATCATGTCAAACACCTGTTTTGCTTTCCTGCCTTTACGAAATACAAACACAGTCGCCCAGACCATGTCGATCATGCTCCAACGCCTTAGATCAAAACTGTTACGATTCGTGAGATCATGAGCATTTTTTGATATCAAGAAATCATATCCCGTATCCATGTACTGCAACAGGTTGTCAGAGAAACAGAAATAGTCAATGTCCATGACCAATGTGGTGTCGTATGGTGATAGCTCGTAGGCCATGTGCCTGTCCACGTTGTTCCATTCTTTACCTGATTTGGTGTTGCCCAGCTCTGGATCAATAAATTTGTAGTTTATGAACCCCAGGGGTTTTATTTTTTTGAAAGTGTCGAGATTCGTTACAACTGTGATTGGCAACTTTAAATTTTTCTTGGCCAGCACAACGCAACGTTCCAACACCTTGTGATACTTGGTCTCCGATGTGTCAAAACAGAACAATAATAGGCCTCTAGTCATTTCTCTTCTCAAACGTTTTTGACATCTGATGATATGAGCTAATGGCCTCCTGGTTTCGTTGAACCAAAACTTGCAGGAATTCCGATGGGTCAGGGATTTCTACAGGATTTTTATTTGAATCCAGAACATACAACGGCGAAGTATGCACCTCACTCAGTGTCTTGACTAGATTTATTGTTTCGGGATCAGCACGAAAGATGTGTTCGTTGTAGACAACGACCAGTCGTGAATGTGCTTTCTCGAGAGCGTTGCGTTTGGCGACCGCTATGTCGTAGGATAGATCTGATTGTTTTTTGAGTTCGTGAATGTCCATAACACAATTATACAATAATTATGGTGGTAAATCAACCTGGTGAAAATTAATTTATTATGATGTCGAGTTTGAAACTTCTGCGTTTGATGCCGCTCTTATGTCCGCCGCTAAACCCTGTGTGTTATTGGGGTAGGCCTCAAGAAGTGCCAAGGTCATCCTAGGTGCCTCGTTGGGGTTGGCCGGTACTCCGGACGTGTTGCCTGCCGTGTAAGTGTCATCATTGTCTGCGTCGACCGAATACATCTTGATGGTCAATATCGTTGCCGTGGCCGGTGCCGCGTTCAACTTGGCTGATATCTCAACCGTGTTTGACGTGTAGCCCGAGTTGTCGGAAGTCAATTTAAGTAATGTGACGTAACTTGTTGATATGTCATGGAAACCATTCGCAAGGCCGTTGGTCGTGAGTGTCTCGCCCGATCCCGATCTCGTTGAGGAGTGTGCTTTGAAATCTAGGTTGCCGATCGCTGTGGTTGTAAGGTCATTGAAAACCGTGTCCTTCAAACCGTCTATGCCTGTGACACATGATGGATCGATCCTGATGTAACCACCTGCGTTGAAGAACGCCCTCATAGTGGCACTGTTTGCGAAAGTGACTGACCTCTCTATGGTCGATGTTGAATTCCATGTCGCTGAGTTGGTGCTTGTGCCCGCCGCCGCCGGTGTTGCTATCGCTGTCGCACTGGTTGATCCTGCCGCCACCGCCGCCGCCAATGATGCCAAATCCGAGATCAGTGCCGCTCTGACG
>Ga0208768_1000525_pt1 | contig 25068 bp, 20 predicted proteins | sample AntAceMetag02UK1_FD_184760 | JGI IMG/M metagenome (GOLD analysis project Ga0208768, IMG submission 184760) | Saline lake microbial communities from Ace Lake, Antarctica - Antarctic Ace Lake Metagenome 02UK1 (SPAdes) (version 2) | ecosystem: Environmental > Aquatic > Non-marine Saline and...
GGATGCGCTGAAGCTTCATGAGTGGTTAAAACTTCGTCTGCAGAACAAAGACCTGCAAATAAAAGAGGTGATTTTGGATTGATGATTGATGGCTTCAATCGATTGATTCCCTTATTTTGTAATTTCAACTCCCTTTTGTAATTCCTAACCAATTTTTTCATTTCTACGGAGGAGGAATCCCACATCTAGGGAATCTAGCCATAAGTATCATTCACATCCAAAAGTAGCTGCTTTGTATTATTGTTTGAGATTCCTCCCAAGCTCGAAATGACAGTAGTTTTTTTGGAATTTTATACCGCGTAAGCATGAACAAAGTTATTTTAATAGCCTCTAATTCCGCTCCTCAATATACATTTGCCGCACTTTTTTGAAAAGGTCCGATGAGTACACAAAATCGGTAACTGCTTGGTTATCGGTCTTAAAGATTTCGTTTTTGCTGCCTTCCCATTCTTTGATTCCGTCTTTTAGAAATAGGATTTTTTCGCCTATCTGCATAACGGAATTCATGTCGTGCGTATTAATGACCGTGGTAATATCGTATTCCTCTGTGATTTCTTTGATGAGGTCATCGATTAGAATAGCCGTTTTGGGATCCAGGCCGGAATTTGGCTCGTCACAGAACAGGTATTTCGGATTCATTACAATGGCGCGTGCAATGGCCACACGTTTTTGCATCCCTCCAGAGATTTCAGAAGGAAATTTGCTATGGGCATCGATCAGGTTGACTCGTTTGAGCACCGCTTCCACTCTGTCCTTCATTTCCGATTCTGCTTGCTTTGTGAACATTTCCAACGGAAACATCACATTGCCTTCCACCGTCATACTGTCAAAAAGCGCACTCCCTTGAAAAACCATGCCCATTTCTTGTCGTAGGTTCCTTTTTTCGTTGGTAGGTAGAGAGGCGTAGCTTTTGCCATCATACACGATATCCCCTTCTTCGGGATAAAATAATCCTAACAGACATTTTAGGAACACCGTTTTACCAGAGCCACTTTGTCCAATGATCAAATTGGTTTTTCCGGTCTCAAAAACCGTACTTATGCCTTTGAGCACATGCGTATCGCCGAATGATTTGTGTATGTCGTTTACTTCTATCATTAGCCCAGCATGAGTTGTGTTAGTAGATAATTCAATATAATAATAACCACACTGGTCCATACAAAGGCCGTAGTACTTGCTTTACCCACCTCCAAGGCGCCGCCTTTCATATAAAACCCATGATAGGAGGGAATGGTGGCAATGACGAAGGCGAAAATCAGTGTTTTTATAAAGGCGTAAGCAATATGAAACGGAACAAAATCCATCTGTAAGCCCTCAACAAAATTCGCGCTTGTTAGAAATCCACCAAAAACACCGGCGAACCATCCGCCAAAAATACCCACGTACATAGATATAGCTATGGCAAAAGGATAAAAAAGCATCGCGATTATTTTTGGAAATACCAGATAGTTCAGGGAATTTACACCCATAACTTCCAAGGCATCGATCTGTTCCGTAACGCGCATGGTGCCTATACTGGAAGTAATGTAAGAACCTACTTTACCCGCCATAATAACGGATACAAAGGTTGGGGCGAACTCCAATATGACCGACTGCCGTGTAGCAAACCCGATAAGGTTTCTCGGAATAAGGGGATTTGTAAGATTCAGGGCCGTTTGTATAGCAACAACGGCACCTATAAAAAAGGAGATAAAAATAATAATACCCAGAGATCCGTAGATAAGCTCGTCTATCTCTTTTAAAATCAAGGATTTCATGATGCGCCATTTGGTAGGTTTTTTAAAAATTTCCTTGACCATAATGGCATAGCTACCAACAGACGCTAAATAGTTCATGCACTAAATATAAATTTCTGAATGTAAAAGTAACAATAAAGGCTTGGATTTGCTCTTGATTTCCTCTTTTAAGGGAGATTTTATTTACTTTTACGATACAAAATCTATATATGTATCAAAGTCGTTGTTTTGCCGTTCGTTTCCTTTTAATAGGCCTGTTTTCAGTTTTGACCCTTAGCGGGCAAAAGAAATCCAAAGTGGAAGACGAGAGCCACTTAAGAGTCAAGCCTAAATTGGTGGTGGGCATCGTGGTCGACCAAATGCGGTATGATTATTTAACACGCTTCTACAATCAGTACGGGGAGGGCGGATTTAAACGCATGATAACCGAAGGATTCAACTGTAAGAACAACCATTTTAATTACGCACCAACAAGCACGGGGCCTGGACATGCATCTGTATATACCGGAACTACACCTGCGACCCATGGCATCATTGGTAACGATTGGTACGATAAGGAAAATGATGAATCGGTCTATTGTGCAGGGGACGACAGTTATGCCTCTGTGGGCACCTTGGACGATGCAGGTAAAATGTCACCGCATAGAATGACCGTAACCACGGTGGCGGACGAGCTACGCTTGCATACCCAAATGAGGGGTAAGACCATTGCCATAGCACTAAAGGATAGGGGAGCGGTATTACCAGGTGGGCACACGGCCAATGCGGCCTACTGGTTCCACGGGAAAGATGAGGGTAGGTGGATAACGAGTACATTCTATATGGATAAGTTGCCGACTTGGGTCAGTGATTTTAATGCCTCTGGAGCGGCACAGTCCTATAAAAAAGCGTGGACTACCTTAAAGGATATAAACACCTATAAAGAAAGTGGTCCCGATAATAACAATTATGAAGGATTGTTTAAAGGGGAGACAACGCCGGCCTTTCCTCATAGCACAACGGAGTTGTTGGACAAGAACAAGGATTTTGATGCCATTAAGGTAATTCCTTACGGAAATAGTCTTACCACCGATTTTGCCCTTGAAGCCTTAGAAAAGGAAGGTTTGGGTACGGACGACGATACGGATTTTTTAGCTATAAGTTATTCTAGTACAGATTATGTCGGACACAATTTTGGCGTTAATTCAAAAGAAGTACAGGATACCTATATGCGATTGGATGCCGATTTGGAACGATTGCTTACGACTTTGGACAAAAAAGTAGGTGTGGGAGAGTACACGGTCTTTTTAAGTGCGGATCATGCAGCGGGGGAAGTGCCTGCGTATCTTAAGGATATGAAAATACCGGCAGGGTATGTGGATTATGCTGCTACAAAAACTAAGTTTTCGGATTTTTTAAAGTACAAGTACGGTACGGAGGACATTGTAAAGAATTTTTCCAACCTCCAAATCTTTTTGGACCATAAAATCATAAAGAACTTGGACTTGAATCTAAAAGATGTGCAAGAGGAAATAGCCCAAGAATATCTGGGGTATGATTATATAGACCGTGTATACACAGGCAATCAAATGTGGCAAAATTATTATGCGGCCGGCATACCTCAAATTCTTCAGAACGGCTACAATCAAAAACGCTCCGGAGACGTGCTTTTGGTGCTTAAACCTGGCTTTATCACCTATGGAAAAACAGGTTCTACCCATGGATCCCCCCAAATTTATGACACACACGCGCCATTACTTTTCTTTGGTAAGGGTATTAAAAAAGGCAGCACGGTAGCACGTACCGAAATTCCCGATATTGCCCCTACCATTTCCGCGCTATTGGGCATTTCTTTTCCTAGCGGAGCTACAGGGAAACCCATTGGGGAAGTATTGCAGTAAAAAGGAATATGAGAGCAAATGCCATAGGTATTTTTGATTCTGGAATTGGTGGCACTTCTATCTGGATGGAAATCCAAGAACTTTTGCCAAACGAAAATTGTATCTATCTGGCCGATAGTAAAAACGCGCCTTACGGCGAAAAATCGCCCAAAGAGATACTTCGACTCTCCATTAAAAATACGGAATACCTGCTAGGGCGCAATTGTAAATTGATTGTGGTGGCCTGTAATACTGCTACCACGAACGCCATTGACTATTTGCGCAAAAACTATGCGGTTCCTTTTATTGGTATTGAACCTGCCATAAAACCCGCCGCGCTAAATTCGAGGTCAAAGAAAATTGGCGTATTGGCCACAAAAGGCACTTTGGCCAGTAGTTTGTTCCATAGTACCGCGCAACATCACGCAGAAGGCATTACAATTTTGGAACAGCAAGGCACTGGCTTGGTAGAACTTATTGAAAGTGGACAACTGAATTCCGATGCTACCCGGGAGCTGTTGAAATCCTTTCTAAGGCCGATGTTGGACAAGGGAATAGACCATCTAGTCTTGGGATGCACACATTATCCTTATTTGATTCCTTTGCTAAAAGAAGTACTACCGGAAAATGTCAAAATAATAGATTCCGGAGAGGCCGTGGCCAGGCAGACCAAAGTGGTGTTGGAAAAGAACGCGCTTTTAAATACGTCCGATTCCCAAGCCGTACATCACTTTTACAGTAATTCGGATGCCCAGATTTTGCAAGGTTTTATAGCCCACGTTGATGTAAAAAAAGAGGTGGGTTTTCTAGATTTTTAGGGTGGGTTTAATCTTCTAGGGCTGAGACCTTCCAGATAGCAGCTAGGGTTTGCACAAAAACATGTGTGATTTTTGAAAAGTCAATTTTTGGAGTTCCTCCCTTCAGACGCTTGCCTCTGACGAACGGAGTATGAGGGAGGGGAGGAATAGGTGTCCGCCTATGGCGGACGGAGGTTTTTACTGCCCGAAGCTACCCAATATACATATCTCTCGTAGGTGCCGTTGTTCTGGGAATGGGTCCTCCCTTCAGACGAAGGGAGGTGTCCGCCTAAGACGGACGGAGGGTCTTACTGCCCGAAGCTACCTAATATATATTTCTCTTGTAGGTGCCGTTGTTCTAGGAATGGGTCCTCCCTTCAGACGAAGGGAGGTGTCCGCCTAAGGCGGACGGAGGTTTTTACTGCCCAAAGCTACCTAATATACATTTCTCTTGTAGCTGCGTTGTTCTAGGAATGGGTCCTCCCTTCAGACGAAGGGAGGTGTCCGCCTAAGGCGGACGGAGGGTTTGACCACGTACTGCTTTGCCGCACAACATTTTAATTAAAACGGCGTTTGAGCAAGTTTGTGGGTCAAACCCCTCTTCCTCCGCAAAGCGGAATTCATTCTCCCCTTTGTCTAAAGGGGAGAGCCGATAAAATGAAAGTTTTAGTAATAAATTACAATACAAAAAGATACGGGTACACCGTAGCTGCAGGTAGGTACGCTCCCCGTCCGCAAGCGGACACCCTCTACCGATACCAATCGGAACTGAAGATGGGAGCCTTTAAAAATTGCACTGATATATGAGTGTTGAGTGTAGCCGGCGGTAAACACCTAGTTCTTCTGCAAAGCGGAATTCATTCTCCCCTTTGTCTAAAGGGGAGAGCCGATAAAATGAAAGTTTTAGTAATAAATCATAGTGCAAAAAGATTTGGGAAAACCGTAGCTGCAGGCATACAGGCTAACCCTTCGCAAGCGGACACCCTCTTCCGAGACCAATCGGAACTGAAGATGGGAGCCTTTAAAAATTTCGCTGATATATATGTGTTGAGTGTAGCCGGCGGTAAACCCCTCTTTCTTCCGCAAAGCGGAATTCATTCTCCCTCCCGATAAATATCGGGATCAAAAGGGGAGAACCGATAAAATGAAATTTTCATTCATAATTCAGAATGCGCATAGATGCGGATACACCCTAGCGCCAGTCAGGTTTGGAATTTGGAATTTTATTTTTTTGGAATTTAATACCCCTCAGACAGTCATCAAACCAGTGTAAACCGCTTATAGGTCAGATAGGTAAATGCATAGCTGTGTTTTTCATCTTTTGGATGGTGTTCCTCCGCAATAAGTTCCCAAATGCTTATATCCAGTTCGGGAAAAAACGTATCCGCTTCAAAAGTACCATGCACTCGCGTCAGTTCAATGATATCTGCAAATGTTTCGCCCTGTTTATAGATTTCTCCTCCACCGATGATAAAGGCATCTTCATCAGATACCAATTGTAAGGCGTCTTCCAAGGAATGCACGGTGATGCAATCGTCAAACGAAACGCTGTAGTCCTTGTCCCTTGTGATGATGATATGGGTACGCTGGGGCAAGGGTTTGTGAAAACTTTCAAAGGTTTTGCGCCCCATAATAATTTTGTGCCTAATGGTCAGTTTTTTAAATCGCTTAAAATCATCCGGCAGGTGCCATAACATTTCGTTATCCTTGCCCAGGGCATTATTTTCCGCCGCGGCGGCTATCATTGTAATGGTATTCACTTAAAAACGTTTTAATTTTATAATATGGTGTGGCAAAAAGAATGCCATGGGTGTTATAGTATTTCTATCTTTAGGCTAAAGATACGGCAATTGTAATTTTTGAACGGAAGTTCGTTTGATGTAAATTGAAGCGAATTAAGCACAAAGGATAAATGGAAAAAATAAGAAAGGAGTTTCCGGTAACAAGAAAAGGAATTTACGCCAATACTGCGGTCTACGGCGCAATGTATGATTCGTTGTTGGATTGGCGGCAGGAACATGATCTCGATATGCTGCTCCACGGCAGCGATATGCGCGAAAAATCATTGAAAATTCTCTCGGATACCCGCAATACGATCGGGAAGTTTTTTAATTGTAAACGGGAAAATGTGGCTCTGGTCAATAATTTTTCAACCGGACTCAATTTCCTGTTGGAAGGTTTAAAGCCTAAGACAAAGGTATTGTTGTTGGAGAACGATTATCCCTCGGTCAACTGGCCTTTTGAAAATAGGGATTTTGATATCTCCTATGTGCCGATGGATGTTGACCTGGAACAGCGTATCCAAGATACCATTCGGACTAAAAATATCGAGGTTTTGGCTTTGAGCCTGGTGCAGTGGTTGGACGGTTTTTTAATCAATATCGATTTTTTAAAGGAACTGAAGAAGCAACACCCCAATCTTATTATCATTGCTGATGGCACCCAGTTTTGCGGTACCCGAAGCTTCGATTTTGAATCCTCGGGGATAGATGTCTTGGGTGCCAGTGCCTACAAATGGCTATTGGCGGGTTATGGCAACGGTTTTATGTTATTTTCCGATGCCGTTCAAGACAGGTTCGCAGTACGGAGTATCGGCTTTAATGCCGCTAATGGCGAGGTGGATAAAAAGGATAGCATCCATTTTGCCAAAAAGTTGGAACCCGGCCATTTGTCCTGTCTCAATTTTGGAAGCTTAAAATTCTCTCTAGATTTCCTCCAAAGAATTGGGATGGACGCCATTACGGAGCATAACAGAGCGTTGTCCCTAAAAGCCAAGCAGGAATTTTCGCAACTAGGGCTGCTGGGTCAAAATTTAGAACATCAAAAAGAGCACAGTACTATTTTTACCGTAAAGGGAGATGAACTGGTTTTCAAAAAATTATTGGCGCATGATGTGCTTTGTGCACAACGGGGAAACGGCATCCGGTTGAGCTTTCATTTCTATAATAAATTGGCGGAAATAGATGAAATTGTAAACATCTTAAAAACAGGTAGGTAGCCCTTACCGACTTGCGGATTTTGAAAGTGATTATTTTTAGTCTTGTATGAAATGTTGCCAAATTATTACCAAATTGACAAAACTGATATTAATCATTGTAAATGAGCATCTTAAAGTAGTAGTTTTGCCGTATATTTTAAAAACACATCACATGGCAATTGCAAAACAATACCTAAAAACAAAGCCCGTTTGTAAAGTTACCTTTACCGTACCGGCAGAAGACGCTAAAAAAGTAGCCGTCGTTGGCGATTTCAATAACTGGAACCCCAAAGGAAGCACGTTGAAAAAATTAAAAAACGGAAATTTCAAGGGTACTTTCGAGCTACAGAAAGAGAATAGCTACGAATTTAAGTATATCGTAGATGGCGATTTCGTAAACGATGCCGAGGCAGACCGTTACCAATGGAACGATTACGCAGGTTCTGAGAACGCTGTTCTAGAATTGTAGTCTTCTTCGTTTAAATTTAAGAGACCGTTTATAGCTTATTATTTAAGCTTTAAACGGTTCTTTTTTTGTGTAATTTATCCAGTTTTATTTTCGTTTTTTGGTTCAATGCCCCAAAGTCGGTCTCTTATTTTGTTCTGTACCGTATGCGGTAGGAATCTTTTATTTTTGATGTTTTGGGAGGAATTTCATTTTTTTGGTCCCGAAGCCTTCTTTAGGAATTATTTTTTCGGTGCCGACCCTTCGGGAGGAATTTGAATTTTAATGCCTCTCGGGTTTACCCTGTTTCATAACGACACTTACCCAGAGGCTTATTTCCAGATGTACAGCTATTAGAAAAATAGCTTGGCCTAGAAGGAGTACCTTTTAACTGTTGAACTGGTCTCAAAAATAGTTTAAGCTATGCACTTTAATACATCTACCTTTGGGTTCTAAAAACTTTTACCTAGTTGCAGTAGCAGTGACTGCCTACTGCCACTGCCACTTAGAATGTTGTAAAATGAATTTTATTCATTTTTTAAAAACTATGTACTTTTAGTGCATAGTGGTTTTTACCTTTTTTACTTGAGTTTACAAAGGTTTCAATAACTACTCCACCACAGAAACACCCTTCCAAAAAGCTACCCGGCCTTTAATGCCTTTGGCCAAGTCGCTTACTTCTGGGTAGTACCACGCAGCATCCGTATTTTGTTTGCCATCTACTTCTACCGTGTAATAGGAGGCTTTTCCCTTCCACGGGCAGGAGGTGTGGGTGTTGCTAGGTTTAAAATATTCTTTTTTAATGCTTTCCGAGGGGAAATAATGATTGTTTTCTACCACCAAAGTTTCCTTACTTTCCGCGATTACGGTATTGTTCCAAATTGCTTTCATAGTTGTTTTTTTAATTTGTTTTTGTAAATAGGTAATTCTTGTAATATTCTTTTTGGTCGCTAAAGCTTTCCAATACTTTCAATCCGGATCGTTCTGCGAGCCAATGCACGGTTTTGTCGTCGTATTTTTGTGAGATTTCCGTATGTATGGTTTCCCATGCCTCAAAAACGATGTCCAAATCCAGTTTTTCTATGCGCACTTCCTGCGGTGATCGGGCCACCAAGTAGCTTTTGGCCGTACCGGTCTCAGGGTCGTACACTTCCCAATGCATAAAACTGCCCACCTCAAAATTGCCCTCCAATTCCCGATTGATGCGCACCAAAAGGTTTTTGTTGAAATTGGCCGTAATTCCCGAAGCGTCGTTATAAGCGTCAAGAATGGTTTGTGGATGCTTTTTCTGGTCAAAACCTATAAACAAAAGGTCCTTGGGCTGCATATATTCCCGTATTTGAGAGAGAAACTCAATGGCTTGGTCATGAAATAGATTCCCGATATTGGAGCCAAGGAACAGGATGACTTTGCGTTCGTCCGTAGAAAAATTGAGTTTTCTTAGCGTTTCAAAATAAGTGCCTTGAAGCGGTTCCGTACGCAATCCAGGAATTTCCTCTTTTAAATTGGCTTGTAGGGAGTCCAAAGCATTCTGACTAATATCAATAGGGCGAAAAGTAAAATCCAGCTTCTTTTTTGTAAAGTGATGCAAGAGAATTTTCGTCTTTTTTCCATCCCCGGCCCCCATTTCTATTAAATGAAAGGGTTTTTCATCGGTAGAAAAATGTTGGGCAAGTTGTTCCTTATAGGCTTCCAAAATTCCGAATTCGGTATTGGTGAGATAGTATTCAGGCATGTTCATAATATCCTGAAAAAGTCGGTCTCCAGCTTTATCATAGATGTATTTGGAAGACAGGAACTTGGGATAGGTAGTAAGGCCCTGAAATACTTCTTGCTTGAAATTCGTGTCCAGTTTTTGTGCTATTTTTTTATGCATATCGGGTAGGTCGTATTTATTTGGCTAACCTTAATCCGGTAAACTGCCATCTTAAATTGGTTTGAAAGAAATTGCGGTATGTGGGTCTGGCATGTTTTATGGGTGTGGCCACCGAGCTGCCGCGGAGCACTTTTTGGTTTACCATAAATTTGCCATTGTATTCGCCCAAGGCACCATCGGCTTTTTTATAATTGGGGTAGGGGAGATAGGCGCTTTCCGTCCATTCCCAGCGTTGGCCCCAAGTAAAGAGGTGTTGCGCGGCTTCCCATTCAAATTCGGTAGGCAAGCGGCAGTCTTTCCATTGTGCAAAGGCAAAAGCTTCAAAATAGGAGATATGGGTAACCGGTGTTTGGGGATCAACTTCTAGCAAACCTTGGTAGGTGTAGTGGTACCAGATGCCATCGATGTTATGCCAGTAGAGGGGAGCGGAAATCTGTTCCCTGTTTACCCAATCCCAGCCTTCGGCATGCCAAAGATCAAATTTTTTGTAACCGCCTGCTGCCGTAAATTCCATAAATTCGGCATTGGTCACCAAGGTATTGGAAATGGAATAGGGATGTAGGTAGACATGATGCCTGCCCAATTCATTGTCATAGCAAAAATCGTTATTATTGTGGCCTATGTCGTAAATACCTTCGTCCATCGGTAGCCATTGCTGTTTATTCTTTGCGGGACTGTGCTCCTTAAAACTATCGGAATATGTAGGTAGCAGCGGATTGTTTCCTAGGATATATTTAATGTCCGTCAACAATAGTTCCTGATGCTGTTTTTCGTGATGGATGCCAATTTCCAGCACGTCGGAGATTTCTTTTGAAGGCGCTATCTCCAAAAAGGACGAAAGGGCTTCCGTAACATAGCGCCGGTATTCATAGACTTTTTGTACCGATGGCCTACTCATATTACCGCGGTCCGCCCGCACCACGCGTTTGCCCACCGTTTCATAATAACTATTAAAGACAAAGGAGAAATCCTCGTTAAAAACATGGTAGCCCGACTTGTATTTTTTAAGGATGAATTCCTCAAAGAACCAAGTCGTGTGGCCTAAATGCCACTTCGGTGGCGACACATCTATAATGGGCTGCACTACATAATCCTCAATTTCCAAAGGTTTACAAATGGTCTCGGTGTGCTCGCGGGTTTCTAGAATGAAATCCAAAAGGGAATGGGTACGTGACATGAAAAGCAATTTTCTTTAAAGATAAAGAAATACGAGCTGCTAGAGGTGCTCAATACCGTTATGCTTGGACTCTTTTACGTCCTATCCAAAATTTATAACATAAACTCTAGTTTAAAATGCCTGTTATGGTTCTAATATAGTGTTGTCCGGTAAACTTTTTCGAAAGCTTTGTCAGCACTCGCAATCACTAAGCCATTAAGGCAAACCAAAATTTGACATCTTACTTTTTAGCTATTTAGGAATATTCCCAAATAGCTAAAAAGTTTTTATTTTATATATTGATTTTCAATTAGTTAGAATTTAGTCTTACATCTTATGTGTAGAAGTGCCCCGACGCTTAGGGGGTCTTAGGTCTTTAACCGGACACTATTGTTTGAAATATCCAATTTTCGGCTTTTTGGCTGCCTTTAGTTCCGACAATTAACGTGGGTGGCAAGAACAAAATGCCGAAAATCCGGTCATTTTTCCCTGACCTAATGGGAATAATCGCATTTTCTACCTTTGAACCAACTTGAACCACTCATAATTTCAATTTTAAGAATAATAGTAACGGTAGATTAAACTAGAGCCGACAAATTTTAGCTAGGTGGGAATGAAGTCTCCCTCTACTTGTGCTGGGCGTTGCCGAAGTATGGGAGGGATTCAGAAAGGTATTTCGATGAGGCATAACTCTTGGGAGAGGGCCTGTGGTTTAGGCTAACATTACCCAACAAAAGCACCTCTCGTCACGTATAAAAACTAAACCGCCACAGCCCCCTTAATATGAGGATGCGGATTATAATCCACTAGGGTAAAATCCTCAAATTTGAAATCAAAAATATCGGTTACGGCTGGATTGATTACCATTTTTGGCAAAGGCCTGGATTCTCTGCTCAATTGCAGTTCCACCTGCTCCATATGGTTATCGTAAATATGTGCATCGCCAAAGGTGTGTATGAAATCGCCGGCTTCATAACCGCATACCTGTGCCATCATCATGGTAAACAGGGCATAAGACGCAATGTTAAAGGGCACGCCCAAAAAGATATCCGCACTCCGTTGGTACAGTTGTAACGAAAGTTTCGGCCGGCCACTGAGCGAAGTCGAAGTGGGAGGACTCACATAAAACTGAAAAAAAGCATGGCAAGGCGGTAGTGCCGCTTTGTTGTTGGCAACATTCTCCGTAAAAGATTTGGAAGTGTCTGGCAGCACGCTAGGATTCCAAGCGGAAACCAACATTCTTCTGCTATTCGGATTGTTTTTTAACGAATGGACAACTTCTTTAATTTGATCTATTTCGTCCCCGTTCCAATTGCGCCATTGTTTACCGTAAACAGGGCCTAAATCCCCGTGTTCATCGGCCCAATCGTTCCAAATCCGTACGCCGTTCTCTTGCAGGTAGGCAATATTGGTGTCGCCTTTTAGGAACCAAAGGAGTTCATAGACGATGGACTTTAAGTGCAATTTTTTGGTCGTAACCATGGGAAAACCTTCGCTGAGGTCAAAACGCATCTGATATCCGAACACGCTTTTGGTACCGGTGCCTGTGCGGTCGCCCTTTTGGTTGCCTTCCGCTAACACATGTTTTAATAGATCGTGGTATTGTTTCATGTCCTCTCCCTCCGCCCTCTCCCAAGGAGAGGGAACTTATTAAAATTAATAGTACACTTTTGAGCTTCAAAAATAAACATAAGAAATTGTTCTTTAGAAACAAAAAAGCCAGCACTTATCAATAATTATCAACGCCCGAGTATAAGTCCCCCCTTCGTGGGTTAGGGGGAATTTCTACCCCAAGATCATCCCTGCAATAGTGGCCGAGAGCAGAGAAGCCAATGAACCGCCCAAAACGGCTTTCATCCCAAATTCGGAAAGTGTTTTGCGCTGGCCGGGCGCCAAGGAGCCAATGCCGCCTATCTGTATGCCTATGGAAGCAAAGTTGGCAAATCCGCAGAGCATATACGTTGCCATGATGATGGATTTGTTGTATTTCAGGTGCGGTAAACTGGCCATATCCTTTAATTCCGCCAATTGAATATAGCCGACAAACTCACTTGCCGCCAACTTAATACCCAGTAATTGTCCCATTAGCATTATGTCTTCTTTGGCAACTCCTATCAACCACATTAACGGCGCAAACACTGTCCCTAAAATAGCTTCCAAGGAAAATTTTTGATAGGAGGTGTTTTCCGCAATCCATGTGTTAAGGTTTGTCAAATCTCCCGTCCATTCCAAAATACCGTTGATCATGGCAATAATGGCAACGAATACCAAGAGCATGGCACCGACATTAACGGCTAGTTTTAAGCCCTCCGTAGTGCCATTTGCAATCGCATCCAGAATATTGGATCCTATTTTCTCGGAAGAAACGCTAACGTCTGTATTTACGGCTTCGGTCTGCGGATACAGCATTTTGGAAATTACAATTGCACCGGGTGCCGCCATTACCGATGCTGCCAATAAATGTTTGGCGAACACCAATTGTAATGCTTCATCTTCTCCTCCCAAAAAGCCGATATAGGCAGCTAAAACGGCACCGGCCACTGTGGCCATGCCGCCGATCATGACCAAAAGTATTTCCGATCGGGTCATTTTTTCCAGATAGGCCTTGATCAAGAGCGGTGCCTCTGTTTGGCCCAAGAAAATATTTCCGGCTACCGATAGACTTTCCGCGCCGGATATGCCCAGACTTTTAGATAATAACCAAGCTAATGCCTTTACCACTTTTTGGATGACCCCCAAATAAAATAATAAGGAGGTAAGTGCAGAAAAGAAAATAATGGTGGGCAGCACCTGAAAGGCAAATATGTAGCCAAAGGTTCCAGTATCTACTACCAAGCCTTCGAATAAAAATTTACTTCCGGCCCTTGTAAATTCCAAAATACTGACGAATATTTTCCCTATTTGCTCAAAAATCAATTGGACAAAAGGAACTTTCAACACACCTATCGCAATGATTAATTGTAGGGCTAGGCCCACGCCAACTGTTCTCCAATTAATAGCCCTGCGGTTGGAACTGAAAAAAAATGCCAATAGTAATAATACTGCCATGCCGAGTACCCCGCGCCAAAGACTGTTCAGTGAAAAACCTTCGTTTGCAATGATAGTGCCGTTTGTCGTAGCTATATCGTTGAGTATGGTGGTGTCCGCCACGGTGTCAATACCTTGGGTGGTTTCTGGAATTTGGGCAAAAAGAGAAAAGGAAAAAAGGATAAAGAGAGACAGTAGCCAAGTACTTTTCTTCATGTGAGGGATTTAGTTTAATTCCTTTTGGATATTTCGTCCCTTAGTTTGGCAGCTTTCTCATAATCTTCGTTGGCAACGGCTTTGGCCAGTTCTTTTTCGAGTTCATCTATCTTTAGTTCTTGATAGCCGTCCGAGGCACCCGATTCTATATGAACGGTTTCCCCTTCCTGTAAAATTTCATCTACCATAATGCTATCGCCACTAGTGTCTTCCGCTTCTTTTTCCTTTGATGAAAATTTAAGGAAGATGCCCGCTTTGTCCAAAATGGTCTTATACGTAAAGATGGGAGCGTTAAAGCGAAGGGCCAAGGCAATGGCATCGCTCGTGCGCGCGTCTATAATTTCCTCTATACCGTCGCGCTCACAAATGATGCTGGAATAAAAAACACCATCTACCAGTTTGTGGATAATGACCTGTTTTATAACAATATCAAATCGGTCGGAGAAGTTTTTAAAAAGGTCATGGGTAAGCGGTCTTGGCGGCTTAATTTCCTTTTCCAAGGCAATTGCAATGGATTGTGCTTCAAAAGCACCTATAACAATGGGCAATTTGCGATCTCCATCTACTTCATTCAATATAAGGGCATACGCACCATTTTGGGTCTGGCTGTATGATATTCCTTTTATTTTTAGGCGGACTAAACTCATAATATATGTAATAAAAAAAAGGCTGTTCAAATACTTGGGTTGCCAATGATCTGAACAGCCCTTTGGGGGCACAAAATAACAAAAATTTAAGCGTTTTGAGCTTTAAATTCCTTTAATTTTTCGATTAATGCCGGTACTACTTCAAACGCATCGCCAACGATACCATAATCGGCCGCCTTAAAAAAGGGCGCTTCGGGATCGGTATTGATGACCACTTTGGTTTTTGAGGAGCTAACTCCTGCCAAATGCTGTATGGCTCCAGAGATGCCTATGGCAATGTACAAGTTGCTGGCAACCGGCTTCCCGGTCTGCCCTACATGCTCTCCATGAGGTCTCCATCCTAAATCTGAAACAGGTTTCGAACAGGCTGTGGCGGCACCTAATATATTGGCTAATTCCTCTATCATTCCCCAGTTTTCAGGCCCTTTGAGGCCTCTTCCGGCGGAAACTACGATTTCGGCATCCGCGATGGTAGCTTTTCCAATGACCTTATCTATCTCTACGGATTTTGTGCTGAATGCGCTATCGTCCAAGGAAACCGAAAAATCTTCTACCGCGACATCGGTCTTGTTTTCACGAATTCCAAAGGCGTTGTTGGATACGCCTATCACTTTATTATCTGTATGCATTTGCGTGTGGGCAAAACTTTTATTACTGAAAGCTGTTCTTTTAACGGTAAAAGGACTTGTACTTTCCGGTGCCGCGACTACATTGGGCACATAACCTGCTGCAAGTGTGGCCGCCAGTATAGGGGCCATGTATTTGGTGTCCGCACTGGAACTTACGATAATTGTAGTGGCGCCTTCTTGCTTAGCGGCCTGTGCTATTGCTTTGGCGTAGGCCTTCGCATTAAAGGTCTTTAAGGAATCGTTGGCAATGTTCATTACCTTGCTTACGCCATACTCCCCTAAGGTATCGTTTTCCTTCGCGTTAAATGATACCGCTGTGGCACTAGTTCCCAGTTGCTTGGCTACTTCGGCGGCATAGGATGCGACTTCAAAAGCACTTTTCTTGAATTTTCCGTTTTCGGATTCTGTGTATACTAATACTGACATGTTTTCTAAATTTTAATGGTTAACCTAAAATCGGGGTTCAACTAAATCACTTTCGCCTCGTTATGGAGAAGCGTAACCAATTCGTCTACCGTAGCAACAAGTTTAACAGCCCCTTTGGGCGCCGGTTTGTCAAAACTTAGGTCTTCCGTTGTTTTTGTAGCTGAAACAGGTTCCAACACACTCAATTTTTTCTGGCGCGCCTGCATAATGCCGCGCATATTGGGAATGCGGAGGTCACTTTCCTCTACAAGTCCTTTTTGTCCGCCAATAACCAAAGGCAGGGTGGTATTTAAGGTTTCTTTTCCACCATCTATCTCCCTTATAGCGGTGGCGGAAGTGCCTTCTATGTCCAGACTAACACAGGTGTTCACGAAGTTCATATCTAAAAAGGTGGCGATCATCCCTGGCACCATACCTCCGTTGTAGTCTATGGATTCCCTACCGCAAATAACCAAATCGTAACCACCATTTTTTATCACTTCTGCAAGTTGTTGGGCAACAAAGAAGCCATCGACCGGTTCCGTGTTTACCCGTATGGCCTCGTCCGCACCAATGGCAAGGGCCTTTCTCATAGTCGGCTCCACGCTTGGGCCTCCTACGGTTGCCACGTGAACGGATGCACCTTGTTTTTCCTTGAACCACATGGCCCTGGTCAAACCAAATTCGTCGTTGGGGTTTATTACAAATTGCACACCATTGGTGTCAAATTTTGTGTCACCGTCGGTGAAATTTATTTTTGAGGTAGTGTCGGGGACATTACTGATACATACTAATATTTTCATTTACGGATTACTTTTAAAATGATGTTTACGAAGATAGCCATTAATTTTCAAATTTACTATGCACGCATAGTAAATTTTATATCTTTTTTTGATTCCCCCGCACGATAGTTTGATATATTATTTGTTATTTTTGCTTGCTTTTAAGCGAACGACAAAGAGCATAAAATTAAAGCTAATGAAAACCTTACAATTTAGAGAAGCCTTAGCGGAGGCCATGTCCGAGGAAATGCGCAGGGACGAGTCCATATACCTTATGGGTGAAGAGGTAGCGGAATACAATGGTGCCTACAAAGCTTCAAAAGGGATGCTTGATGAGTTTGGCGCAAAAAGAGTCATTGACACCCCTATTTCCGAGCTGGGCTTTGCCGGGGTCGGCGTGGGCTCTACCATGACCGGGCTTAGACCTATCATAGAATTCATGACTTTCAATTTTGCAATGGTCGGTATTGATCAAATCGTAAATAATGCCGCTAAGATTCGTCAGATGTCAGGCGGACAGTTTCCATGTCCCATCGTATTCAGGGGGCCAACGGGTTCCGCGGGTCAGTTAGGGGCAACCCATTCACAGGCTTTTGAGAGCTGGTATGCCAACTGCCCAGGACTAAAGGTGGTGGTGCCGTCCAATCCTGCGGATGCCAAAGGGTTGTTGAAATCTGCCATTCGTGATGATGATCCTGTCATTTTTATGGAATCCGAGCAGATGTACGGCGATAAAGGTGAAGTTCCCGAAGGGGAATACACTATTCCTTTGGGGGTTGCGGATATCAGAAGGGCAGGTTCCGATGTAACCATTGTTTCTTTTGGAAAAATAATAAAGGAAGCCGATAAGGCTGCAGATATATTGGAGAAAGAGGGCATTAGCTGTGAAATCATAGATCTGCGTACCGTAAAGCCTTTGGATTACGAGGCAGTACTCAAATCTGTCAAAAAGACCAACCGTTTGGTCATCTTGGAAGAAGCTTGGCCATTTGGTAATGTTGCTACGGAAATTACTTATCACGTACAGGCCCATGCGTTCGATTATCTGGATGCTCCTATAGTAAAAATAAACACTGCGGATACACCTGCACCCTATTCCCCTGTATTATTAGAGGAGTGGATGCCAAATCATAACGACGTGGTAAAAGCCGTGAAAAAAGTTTTATACAAATAATAAAGTATGTATTTGTAAACGTCACTTAGCTTCGTCGACCAAGGTCGAGGAAGCTTTTTTTATTGGTATGCTATTTGCCCCTGGCCACACCGGAACAAGAAAATGAAGCAAATCCTATTTTTATTATTTCTGTGCAGTGCTGTATTAGTGAACGCACAAACCAAGGTAAGCGGTATCGTCGTGGACGAGAACGGCGGACCGGTAGCTTTTGCGAACATATTGTTCACTAATTCTACGGAAGGCACCATTACCAATGATGACGGGAGGTTTTATATAGAGTCCGATAATTCCTATAAGGAGCTCTTGGTTTCCTTTATCGGATTTGATACTAAGGTAATTCTTCTTGAAAAAGCAGTAAATTACAATATGAGGATTACGCTTTTAGAAGCCGCGCAGCAGTTGAACGAGGTAGTCCTGATTGCCGGGAGGCAATCTAAAAAGAACAATCCGGCAGTGGACATTCTTAGAAAAATATGGGCTAAAAAGCGTCAGAACGGGGTAAGGCAATTTGATCAGTACGCTTTTGATAAATATGAAAAGGTAGAGTTTGACCTTAATACCATAGACAGTGCCCTGATCAAGAGCAAAGTGTTCAAGGGGCTAGAATTTGTTTTTCAAGACCTCGATACTTCCCGAATTACCGGAAAGACCTATTTGCCTATCTTCTTGAACGAAACTTTTTCCAAGGTGTATGGCGATAATGTGTTGGGGGAGGAAAAGGAAGAAATTTTGGGAATCAAGAATTCGGGATTCGATAACAATCAGGCCATCATCGCCTTCGTTAAGGACCTTTACCAGAGCTACGATATCTACGATAATTATCTTAAATTCTTTGACAAGAGTTTTACCAGTCCCTTATCACGAACTGGCATAGATACCTATAACTATGCCCTAAGGGATAGTGCTTACATAGATACTAAATGGTGCTACAACATCGTCTACTATCCGCGGAGAAAAAACGAGCTTACCTTTAAAGGCGATTTTTGGGTCAACGACTCCACCTGGGCCGTAAAGAACATCAATCTACAGGTAACCAAAAGTGCCAATATCAACTGGGTAAAGGATATTTATATTGAGCAGGATTTTGATGTAGTCAACGATTCGGTCTTTCTTTTGAAGCGGGATTATATGTTGAGCGATTTCAGCTTTCAGAAAAAAGAGGAATCCAGAGGGCTCTATGGCAAACGGACGACGGTGTACAACAATTACGAATTCAACAAGCCGAAAGTCAAGGAGTTTTATAGAAAATCCCGTAATGTATTAGATCCTAGCGCAATGTTAACGGACGATGCGTTTTGGAAAAAGAACAGGTTGGAGGCGTTGAATAAGGACGAATCGGGAATTTATCAGCTTCTGGATACCTTAAAAACGGTGCCGAAATTTAAGTCGTATTATAACGTGGTCAGTATTCTGGGATCCGGTTACATAGAGGTGGATAAATGGAATCTGGACATAGGTAATCTATATGACATAGTAGGATTTAATGAAGCGGAGGGGCCTAGGTTGCGCCTTGGAGCCAGGACCTATTTCGGGCAGAACGACCCCTGGCGTATTGAAACCTATGCCGCTTACGGATTTACGGACCATAAATTAAAACATGGAATATCCGGAAAATTCCTACTGGACCGCGCGAGTAGACTTATTGCTTCCGGTGGTTTTAGGCGGGATATAGAGCAAATGGGCGTAAGTCTTACGGCAACAAATGACGTATTGGGCAGGAGTATTGCGTCTTCGGCCTTACTGACCGTTGGGCTTAACAATAGATTGACGAATATCAACTTAAGTGCGCTAAGTTTTGAAATGGAACCGATCACAAATTTCAGAATTCAGGTAGGCGGTACGTTCAGAACCTTAAGCTCTGCCCTGCCCAATGATTTTAGTCTAGACTATTTGGATCCGGAATCCCCCACGGGCATAGCATCGGAAGTACGCCAGTTGGATTTCAATACCATATTTATCTACACGCCCGGCAAACAGTCTATTGGTTATGGTGTAGAACGTAGGGAGATTAATGATCGGTACAGCACCTTGCTGTTAAATATGACAAAAGGTACAAACGGATTTTTGGATAGTGATTTCAACTATACCAAGTTACAGTTTTCGTATACCAGACCTTGGCAGCTTGGAGGTTTTGGAAGGTTAAGGACCACTTTTGAACTGGGGAAGACCTTTGGCGATGTCCCGTTGGGCTTATTGAGCGTAGTGCCGGGCAACCAAACATTTTTCTCCAATTATGGCACTTTTCCCAACTTGGATTTTTACGAATTTGTTACGGATACCTATGCGTCCATGCATATACAACATAATTTTAATGGAAGGTTTTTTTCTAGGCTGCCTTTTTTGCGTAAATTGAACCTGAGGGAAATTATTGGACTTAGGGGCGTTTGGGGAGAACTTTCCGACGCCAATAGACTTTTAAGTTCTCCCGCGGCTATTAATACCCCTTTGCAGGCACCTTCGGACCGAATTTATTATGAGTATTCCGTAGGTGTTGGTAATATATTTAAAGTTTTTAGGATCGATTTCAATTTTAGGGGTAATTATTTGGAGAATCCCGGTGCCAGGCCCTTTGGGGTAACCGGAACCTTTGGGTTTAGTTTTTAAGTTTGTTGCAGCTGTAACAATTTAGGGCGTTAAAAGGCGTTTGATTTTATAATAGAATTAAATTGATTTAAGATATGTGTGAGCATAACGAGGTAACTTTTGATGTATTAATTGAGATTCCGAAGGGAAGTCGTAACAAGTACGAGTACGATTTTACACTACATAAAATCAGGTTCGACCGTACCCTGTTTTCTTCCATGATGTATCCTGGGGATTATGGGTTTATACCGGAGACCTTGGCCTTGGATAAAGATCCTTTGGATGTTCTGGTATTGGGTATAGAGCCTACCTATCCAATGGTGGTGATGGAAGTAAAGCCCATAGGTGTCTTTCATATGACCGATGAAAAAGGACCGGATGAAAAGATAATATGTGTTCCCGTAAGTGATCCTATATGGGGAAGAAGGGACGATATTGCCGATTTAAATCCGCACAGACTAAAAGAAATTGAGTACTTTTTTCAGGTATATAAAGATTTGGAAAAGAAAAAAGTGGACACCGGTGGCTGGGGAAATGCCGAAGAAGCAATAAAAATTTACCACGAGTGCGTGCAGCGCTATGAAGAAAGCGAACATAAAAAGAAGCGCACCTTCACAATTTAAAGGGATAGATTCCTAATTTTAAGCCACCTTCATTAATATGACGGCGGCTTTTTTTATTCTGTTCTATTTTACTACTTTAGCACCCGTTTAAAAACTATAAAAAACAACTAAACAAATGGAATTAATCGTAGATTATTTACCGGCATTTGGCGTCTTGGCCCTTGTCTTCGTATTCATTAAGAATATGTGGGTTGGAAAGCAGGACGGCGGAGATGCTAAAATGGCTAGAATAGCCAAAAGTATTGCGGACGGGGCAATGTCTTTCTTAAAGGCGGAATATAAAATCCTTTCTATTTTTGTAATCGCTGTAGCCATATTGCTATATTTTAAAGGGAGTAACGAAGTCGGTTCCCATGGTATGGTGGCCCTATCCTTCGTAGTAGGAGCTGTTTGTTCAGCTTTGGCGGGCTTTATTGGGATGCGCGTTGCTACAAAAGCAAACGTTAGGACTACCCAAGCTGCAAAAACTTCTTTAGGAAAAGCCTTGGAAGTTGCTTTCGCCGGTGGTGCCGTAATGGGACTAGGGGTTGTAGGTCTCGGTGTTTTGGGGCTTAGCGGTTTGTTTATGATTTATCAAAATATATGGCCCGGTGCCGAGAACCTTTCTTTGGTGCTCAATGTGCTTTCCGGATTTTCTTTGGGAGCATCCTCTATTGCCTTGTTTGCACGTGTAGGTGGCGGTATTTATACAAAAGCTGCCGATGTAGGAGCGGATTTGGTAGGTAAGGTAGAGGCCGGTATCCCGGAAGATCATCCCTTGAACCCTGCTACGATTGCCGATAACGTTGGAGACAACGTAGGTGATGTTGCCGGTATGGGGGCGGATTTATTTGAATCTTATGTAGGTTCTATTATTGGTACCATGGTATTGGGTGCTTTTATCATTACCCCTGGTTTTGATGGTTTAGGTGCTGTTTATCTTCCATTGGTTTTGGCCGCTGTAGGTATCATCATGTCCATTATAGGAACCTTCTTTGTAAAGGTAAAGGACGGGGGAAATCCACAAACTGCCTTGAATGTTGGTGAATTTGGTTCTGCCGGTCTAATGGTTGTGGCTTCGTATTTTATAATAGACATTTTGATTCCAGCGAAATGGATATACGATGGCATTGAATACACTTCAATGGGGGTATTTTTAGCTACAATAGCTGGTTTAGTAGCTGGTTTGGGTGTAGGTAAGATTACAGAATACTACACAGGTACGGGTACAGGTCCGGTAAACTCTATTGTTAAACAATCCGAAACCGGTGCCGCAACAAATATCATTGCCGGTTTGGGCGTGGGCATGATGTCTACCATGATTCCTATTTTGTTAATTGCGGCCGCTATTATAGTATCACATCATTTTGCGGGACTTTACGGAATCGCTATCGCAGCAGTTGGTATGTTGGCCAATACAGGGATTCAGTTGGCTGTTGATGCCTACGGACCTATTTCCGATAACGCCGGTGGTATCGCCGAAATGGCAGAATTGCCAAAAGAAGTGCGTGAGCGTACCGATAAATTGGATGCCGTGGGTAATACTACCGCAGCCATCGGTAAAGGTTTTGCCATTGCTTCCGCAGCGTTAACGGCGTTGGCTTTGTTCTCTGCCTTTATGAAGGTTGCCAATGTGGATTCTATTGATGTTTCCAAGCCAAACATTATGGCGGGACTTTTGGTAGGAGCCATGCTTCCTTTTGTATTTTCTGCTCTATCCATGAATGCTGTTGGCCGTGCGGCCATGGCAATGATCGAAGAAGTACGTCGCCAGTTTAGGGATATCCCACAATTGAAAGCGGCTTTGGAAGTGATGCGGGCCGTTGATTCCGATATGTCCAAAGCGACTCCGGCTCAAAGAGCCATATTTGATGCTGCCGATGGCTATGCCGAATATGACAAGTGTGTGGATATTTCTACAAAGGCATCTATAAAGGAAATGGTATTACCGGGACTTTTGGCTATTGCAGTTCCTGTTGCCGTTGGTTTTATAGGTGGAGCCGAAATGTTGGGCGGACTTTTGGCAGGTGTTACCTCTGCCGGTGTTTTGATGGCTATTTTCCAATCTAACGCAGGTGGTGCTTGGGACAATGCCAAAAAAATGATAGAATCTGAAGGCCGTAAAGGTACCGAAGCGCACAAAGCTGCCGTGGTTGGAGATACGGTTGGTGATCCATTTAAGGATACATCAGGTCCTTCGTTGAACATTTTGTTGAAATTGATGTCGGTAGTGGCCTTGGTAATTGCACCAAGTATCGCCATAAGCGGAGATACTCTGACAGCTTACAATGAAACCAAGACCGAGTACACGCAATCGGTAAGACAAACTGCCGTAAACGTAGAAATGGATACGAATGCCGACGGATTAACAAAAGCTATCATTACCACTACGGTTACCGAAAACGGTAAAGAAACGATTTCCGAACAGATTTTTGAAGGCACCGAAGAAGAAGTGCAAGCTAAAATTGCTGCCTTTAATGCGGCTTCCAAAGACGTTAACATTAAGGTAGAAAAAGTAGCGAGTCTCCTAAAGAATTGAGTTAAATTCACTTTTTTCTAAATACTAAAAGACCCTTCATGAATTTCATAAAGGGTCTTTTTTTTGATACTACTGCAACTTAAACGTAATAGGAATGGCAAAGGAAACTTTCACGTTTTGGTCGCGCTGTTTTCCGGGGGTCATTTTGGGTAGTTTTCCAATAATTCGGGCAGCCTCGTTTTCAAGGTTATCGTTTGGACCTCTCATACGGATATTACCGATGGTGCCGTCTTTTTGTATATCGAACACTACGTTTACCCTGCCTTGAATGCCCATTTCTTGCTCAAGTTCGGGATAACGGAACACTTTGCCGATATGCTGTTGCATCATTCTACCAAAACAGGCCCGTTTGTCCTTTTCGTTTTCACAACCGGGGAAAACAGGCACTTCTTCTATGTTGATCCAATTGACTTCCGGCTCGGGTTCGTTCTCTATAATATAAAGATCGTCTTTGGATAAGACTTCCGTATCCTGATCGGTTTCCGTAGTTTCAATTATTGTTTCTTCTACAGGGACTTCGTCTTCTACGATCTCAATTTCGGCGGGTACAATTGGGGGAGGTGGGGGAGGTAAATTTTCCGGTATAAAGATGGGAGCATTTTCATGAATCGTATCATCTATGGCGTTTATTCCAATGTCAGGATTGTATGATGTGTCATACGTCTTCCATTCCAAAGCCACAAAGGCCAAAAGGAGTACTAGGACAAGACCAAATGCGAAATAAACTCCACTTCTTGTGTTAATGTCTTTTTTAGGATTCTTTTTAAGTTCCATACCGTTACAATTTTGTGTTGCCCAAAGGCGAACTGGTTTATGGTATTTTGATTTACCCTTAAAACTACCTTTAGTAAGCGGACTAAAAAATGGGCAATGAGGGAACCGCGCTTCTGGGTGAGGGAACGGACGGTTTAATTTTTTAGGGTTTAATTACCCTAGGCTTGCCCCTTTAATTTTTGCTCTCTTGAGGTTCAGCCTGCCAGCCATCCGACTGGTTCCGCGCCGGCTCTAGCGTTTGTTTTATGTGTTGGAATTTGGAATTTTATATTTTTGGTGGTTGTTACTGGGCAGGGTCTACCTAGGGGCAATTCGACTTAAAGCAGTTCACGGACATTTAAACCATTTTATTGCGTCCAAGTGTTCAAGAATTACAAAAGACACCCTATTTTTAGACCATGGTACTATTCGAAAAGGACAAGCTACAGATCATCTGTTTTCAAGGCTACGGAACCAATGAGCGACTTCATCTTCGTGGCAGGGCTTTGGAGGACGAACGAATCGATTTGCAACAAAAAGGATTTTTCTCATTACTGTGGAACACCTATAAACGTTTTGAAACCGATGAGGTCAAAAATACCACTATCCGAATTAAGATAGGTAGTGCCATAACCTTGAAAACGGAGACGAATACTAATGGATACTATTTACTGACTGAAACTTTAAATGACCTTTCCCGTTTTGCCAATGTAGAGGGCTGGCTGCCTATGGAAGCCTCTTTTGCAGCAGAAAATTTGAATGGGAGCATCAATGACAATAATCGCTTTCCGGGCGAAATGCTGATTCCTTGCACCGATTCCGATTATGGGGTGATTAGCGATATAGATGATACCATACTTCACAC